>Ga0210383_10000327_pt1 | contig 45700 bp, 39 predicted proteins | sample IncBWC14OmetaG_FD_160072 | JGI IMG/M metagenome (GOLD analysis project Ga0210383, IMG submission 160072) | Forest soil microbial communities from Barre Woods Harvard Forest LTER site, Petersham, Massachusetts, United States - Inc-BW-C-14-O ...
AAACGGAAAATGTCAAAAAGAAATTTTGAATAGCACGGTATGGGGCCTCCGCCAACTCCCCTTCCTCCAAGCCAATCTTGGAGCCGTTGGACCCCTCTACTTATTAAAGGAACATCCAAACGGGAAAAAGTAAGAAAAAATTCGACAGTCATAAACGGCCTGGCCGAGACGGGAGAGAAGCGTCGGTCACAGCTCCTATTTATGTAAGGAACAGCGAGAAAGGGAAAAAGGAGAAAAAATCTTGGTACCAGTACATTTTTCTGGGGCTCGCTCCGAAGTCCCTGTGTCTGCCGTTTGTCCGGTAGTGCCTATCAGGAGTTAGCCTGTCGCTTCCTGATATCTCAGGATGTACAGTTGAAGCATGCACTGGAGTTGGCAAAGAAATCTTGCGGCGTTCGCCATGCTGCTCTTTGGGGCATGTTCGCCTGTTTATGCTCAATCACAAGCTGCGAAGGTTGTGAAATTCAAGCTTGAGGATTACGGATGGCAACCCCTTCCGAAGCAACAACGCGGCGAATGGGCAGGCATGCATAGTCGGCTAGTATCGATTGATCATGAGGGCCGCGTTTTGGTCGGGTTCGCCACCCGTGAAAATCTAAGCCTCGCCAACCGTGAGCATCCCGGCCTCTCTTTTCACATCCTGCGCTTCACCTTGGAAGGAAAAGTCGACCTTTCGCTAGTCCTTCCGACCAACAATTTATTTACGAATGGATTCTACCTAGGACCGAACGATCAAATCTTTGCCCGCGCCAACGATACGCTTCAATGGATGCCGGAAGAAGATGGGACCCGCAAAGAGGACGCGGCTTGGTGGCCTCTCGTGCCATGTCCCAGGAACTGCCATATTAGCCAGTCGCCAAGCCATCGCACTCTGACCGTCAGCACCTACTCAAAAGAGATGTCCGAGCGTGATTACGACCGCGGCACCCGCACCAACACCATGCTGGACGCATCTTTATCGCCTCCGCGTGTGGTACAAGGCTGCCCGCATTCTGGAGGGATAATCACAGATAAATTCTCATACCAATCTAGCGACAACATTAGTACTGACGTACGTCGCTGGCCCATTTGCGACCAAGAGCATGACGTAGAACTGCCACTGGATATGCGCGGAGGTATGGTAGTCGCCCTAAATGACGAGGCGCTTCTCTTGCTCGGGGCTGGCAAGGACCGAAGAGGCCTAGACCTAGTTAGCCCGAATGGGCAACCCAGGTTCCACCATGAAATGCCAAAGCATGACGTTGTCACGGAAGAGGTCAGGAGCGACGAACGCGGTGACCGCTTTGCGTTTACGGTACAAACATGGCGTGGTGGGTTCCCCGCGTTGGACATCGGGGGCAAAGTGTTTGCCTTCCGAGTCGTGGTCTACTCCGAAACCGGACAGCAGCTTGCCGCCGTTTCACTGAACCCGCAACTTGCCAATGTTTCACTGAACCCGTACTACTACCGCCAATTTGATTTTTCGATGAGTCCTGATGGGCATCGCCTCGCGATTCTGGACGAAGGAGTGGTAACCGTTGTGGATATCCAGTAAAAGCCTCTTTCACGCAACGACCACTGTCTCCCACGATCTTTTCGATGCCAAACGCCATACTCGTACATGTGGAATTCGGCACGAAGGAGTCAGGCGCTTCTTATGGACGATGCTCTGCCGTTGGGGGAAGCTGGTAAACCTTAAGACTCTCGCCGTCGAGGAACGCGAGTGTCGAGCCATTCGGAGAAAGAGCGAGCGGGAAATCTTGGTTTCTCGCTGAGTGCTTAACCTTTACGTCGCGCGCGAAGGTGTGGGTAGGCATGTCATAGATATAGACCCGCTGAACATATTCCCAAGTTTGGTGAGGCTCGAGAATCTCGAAAGTATTCCGAATTCTTGACCCTGTGAAAGCGAAACGATGGCCTTCCGCAGAAGGAGTGACTCGACTGAACCATTCGTGATTGTGAGGCGCGATCGATTCTATGAGCGTGCCGTCGGTTCGAACTAGCGGCATCGGGGAATGGCCTGATTCGATTGCAATCGTATCTTCATTCACAAAAGCGACTTTAGTCGAACGATTATTCGGCAGGGCAATTACTCGGCCTGGCTCGTCCGGTTTCCTTATCACAAACTCAGACTGGCGTGATGGCGTATTTCTCCAACCGCCGATCTCGGTGTCGGAGATGCTCAAGGAGAAAAGACTTTCGGAAAATGAGTGGACCGTTCCGAGGTTGTCGGCGTTCATCCAACTATATTCGGTATGAACGCTAGGGCTGAATTCAAGCAGCAAGAAACGGCCTGTGGGCGAGGTATAGATGCTGAATAGTCCTCTGTGCGGCATATGAACCGGAGCCGTATCTGTTAGTTTCAGGGCTTTCAGCGTTGTGTCATAAAGCGTGAGCTCGTCCCCAGCGCGGACAACGATCTTTCCGTCGTGTCCAGCGACGACCCCGTCGTTAGGGTTCGGAGTCGGCCAGTCCCGCTTAGTGTCCACTTGGCCGGTTCTTATCTCGAATACAACTACGTGGAGCCGCAACCTAAAGGAGTCAGGTCTGCCTTCTCGCTCGGATGGTGTGCCGGGGTCGGAGGATATGAACGTGACTACTAGATGTTCAGAATCGGCGAACGCAAACCTCGTTGGGGCAACCCCAAAGGTTTTCGAGAAGTTTTCAGACGGATGAGTGGGATATCCCAGCGTGCTTAGGTCTATTACGAAGGACGGTTCCTCGGCGCTGGGAACCTGCGCCGTAACCTCAGTACCTTTCATCGTGAGAAGCGATAGAAGAGCAACGAACAGCAGTCTTAGCCGCGGCATACCAACCTTCTAACATCACTCGGCGGGACTCTCGACTGCAATTTTCTCACCGCGTTCGGGAGAATGAGTGGACGTTGAGGATGCGGGACTTCCAGCTCGGTTGGGCGCCCAACCCGAATCTAAGCTGCCTTTACCATTCGCATGTGGAGGGTCGACCCTCCATGTTTCGTATCCGAACTGATCGTAACTCCCGATTGCCGTTAGCGGAGATGTGGATTCAGTGGCGAAAACTCGCAGTCACATGACCGAGCAGGCCCTCGAACTCGCTCGCAACTTCGGCGCGGAGCCATCTTAGAACAATTGGGAGGGCTTTGGAACATCCTTGGAACAAAACCCTCAGTTTATGGGCGATTTTCAACAACTTCCAGGCGTAAAGGCAATCGAATCATCAGGAGTTATGGAGCGGGCGATGGGAATCGAACCCACGTCCGAAGCTTGGGAAGCTTCTATACTGCCATTGTACGACGCCCGCTCGTTTCCAATTGTACTCAGGAATGGTTTTTCCGTACAGGGCTTTGCGTGAGCCTGCAATAGGCGATGCCACGCGATCAAGCATTCTACCCGTGGCTTGCCAATACTATTCGCCGGCCTTGGTTGCCAGCGCTTCCACCACGGCGATATTTTGCAGCAGCTCCTGCGGCAGGCCGTGCCTGTCCTTTAAGTACTCCGTGCTGTTGTAGGAAACCCAGACCTTCCCCTGGCTGTCCTCCCAAACCAATATCTTCAAGGGAAGATCGATCGCAATGCTGGGAGCAGCCACCATCAAAGGCGTTCCTGCTTTGGGGCTGCCGAAAATCAACAGCTTGGTGGGACGCATCTTCATTCCAACTTTTTCGGCTTCGCCGCTGTGATCCACCAGCGCAAACAGCGTGACGCCCTTAGCTTGAAGAATAGTCTTCAGTTTTTCCACCGTCTGGTCCACCGAGTGCCTGCTCGGTTTATCGATGATTCCTTTGCCTCCGGCCAGTGCTTCCTTACTGGATCCCGATGCCATAGTTACCCCCTCAACAGTTTCAGATTGAATGTTCGCGGAACCGCGAACGGAAATCAGATAGATGGCCATCGCCAGTCCGACGAGCGCAAGAAACAAGGCGGTCGCAACGGCCTGCCTTAACGAACCGGAGCTTGCGGTTTCTCCTCGCTCCAGTTCACCAACCAATCGAACATGGCGCCACGCCGAAGAGAGATTCACGACTACTCCCACAGCAATGAGCGCCGTGCCAAACCACAGCGAAATTCCATAAGACGGTACGGAGGGAACATGGTCGATGATCCGGAATTGTTGCAGGAAAAGCCCGAACCGCGCCACAACGAACCCAAACCCCATCAGCGCAAGTCCGGTCCGAATCCACGCTAGAAACGTTCGCTCGGCCGCCAAGTAATCGCGCAGGTCCGCTTTCCGCCCAGTTTCTGGTAAAGAATTCATTTTGCTCTCCGTCGTGCGCCCTCGACGACGGCCGCGATTCTTCAAACGCCCTGATATACCAGGGCGAGAAATCGGCTGGGATTCATGAACGATTGGCCCCACTGCTCATCCGTGCGAGTACTCGGTTTGGCCGCCACAACTTCCCCCAAAGTCTTACCTTGCTTCTTGAGCGTGGCCACTTTCTCGCGAATTTCAACCAGCACGTCCCGGAAAAGCATCAGGTCAGCTTTGCCGCCCACGGCACCGTGCCCAGGGATGACGATCGTCTTGTCAGTCACTTTCGCGATGTTTGCTTCCGCTGCGCGAATCTGCCCGTCAATGCTGCCTCCCGTCGAGTAGTCGATAAACGGGTAATTGCGATTCCAGAAAGTATCTCCGGTATGGAAAATGTCAGCCTCTACGAAGTGCACGGAAATGTCCGAATCCGTGTGAGCCGGCGAGTAATGCTTAAGAGCCAGCGTTGCGCCGTTCACCTGCAGAGTGTGCTCTTCTTTGAACACACTGGAAGGAATCGCACCCGCCGGCGCCGCCGGAAACATGTAATGCCAGCCTTCTACGCGCGTATCCTTCATTAGGTGCTTGCGCGTATTCTCGTGCGCCAGGATGCTCGCTCCGCCTTCGTGCACCCAATCGTTGCCGCCGGTATGATCGAAGTGCCAGTGCGTGTTGATCAACTGTTTGATGGGGTCCGCATTGATACTCGCGAGAGCTTCGGTAACGTTTGGGCGGGAAGTGACGATCTCCGCGTCCACGAGCAGCTTTCCGTCGGGCCCGCTTAGAACCGCGATATTTCCGCCCGCTCCCAAGAGAACGCTGATATTGCGGCGAAGCGTTTGCACCCTGACCTTCGCCGTGGCCGCTTCCTTTAACGCATCTACAACGAGATGGTCCTCCTCGGCAAATGCGTCGCGTGGTGCGAGCCAAGCGGCCGTGGCAGCAAGACTGGCCGACGCGAGAAACTGACGGCGGGCCAACACAGTTTTAAGTTCAAAGGTCATTGCCGCCCCTTTCCCATCGCCTGTTTTTCAACACTTTCTGTGGGTGTCGCACCGTGCGTTACTGCTGCCAGCCCCCGCCAAGCGCCCGGTAGAGTTGGACGAGGCTTTGGTACTCCGTGCCGCGCGCCCCCGCGAGTGTAAGTTCAGCCGCATAGAGCGACCTTTGGCCATCGAGCACTTCGAGGTATGTGGTGGTCCCCCCCTGGTAGCGCATGGTGGAGAGGCGGACAGATTCCTGCAGATCTGCAACGGTATCCTGCTGGCGGACGCGCACCTGATGGAACTTCTGATATCCAATCAGCGAATCGGACACGTCCCCGAAGGCGCGCTGGATGGCTTGCCGGTACGCAAGCAAAATCTGCTGGTGCTCTGACTCAGCCAGTTTTAAATTCCCGCGCAACGCCCCTCCCGTGAAAATCGGCTGACTCACTTGCCCGCCGTAAGACCAGATTCCCAGCTGCGTGCTCATCAGGCTCGAGAAAACGCTGCTGCGCCCGAAAGCGCCGCCGCCGGACCCGGTGAGCGAAATTTGCGGAAAGAATTGCGCCTTTGCGACGCCAATCTCGGCATTTGCGGCAACGAGATTCTGTTCCGCTTCGCGTATATCCGGCCGGCGTTCGATCAAAGCTGACGGTAAGCCCGGCGGCACTTCGGGGGGCAGCGACTGCTCCACCAGAGGGCGGCCGCGCAGAACGGCCTGCGGATAATTGCCCAAAAGAATACTGATAGCATCTTCCTCCTGCGCGATTTGCCGCTCCAGATCCGGAATCTGTGCATTGGCGGTATCCAGAACCTGCTGCGCCTGAAGCACATCCAGTTTTGTGGCAACCCCGCGCTCAAGCCGCAGCCTTGTCAGTTTGACGGAATCGATTTGCGTGTTGACCGTGTCATGCGTGATCTGGAGCTGCAGGTCGAGTTGCAGAAGCGTGAAGTAATCGCTGGCTACGTCGCTGACAAGGGTCAAAATCACCGTCTGTTGCGCATCTTGCGTGGCCAGCAGTTCCGCACGCGCCGCTTCGTTTGCGCGGCGCAGACGGCCGAAGAAGTCCAGCTGAAACGCGGCATCCCCCGTGAGGGTCAAAAAATTGAACTTGCTTTGAAAGTTGGATTCTTTTCCGCCGCTAAAGTTGGCGCCGGCCTGCACTTGAGGAAATAAGCTGGAGCGGGTGATCGCAAGTTGCGCGCGAGCGGCATTGATGCGCTCCGTGGCGATCTGCAGATCGTAGTTCCGCTTCAGCGCCGTGCGAATCAGTTCTTGCAATTGCGGATCCTGGAACACTTGCCACCAGGGGAGATCCGCATAAGAGGCCGCCTGGGCCGGGACCTGCGTGTTCTCGCTTAGATCACGGAAGGCCGTTGGGGTTTGAACGGCAGGCCGGTGATAATTCGGGCCAACCATGCAACCTGCGAGAACCCCGCAGGCCATTACCAGCATCCACAAAGGAATCAATTTTTTCATGCGCGTCTCCCTCGCTCTTTCGGCGCACTCGTCGCACTGAGGTTCATCTCAATCTCCCGGTGCCGGTGCAGGTTCCGCGGGCATGCTTCCCGTGGCGTGTTCTTTGCCGGCGCCTGACCATTTTTCAACCAAATAGAAGATCGCTGGGATAAAGAAAATTCCAAGCGCGCTCGCGGCGATCATGCCACCGATAACCGTGGTGCCCATGATCTGCCGGGCAACCGACCCGGCGCCGCTCGCCGTCCATAGCGGGACGCAACCGAGAATGAACGCGAAAGACGTCATCAGAATCGGCCGGAGGCGCAGTCGGGCTCCCTCGAGCGCGGCATCTGCCAAAGGCTTCCCCTTCTCGAACTGATCCTTGGCAAACTCCACGATGAGAATCGCGTTCTTCGCGGCCAGCCCGATGAGCATGACTAGCCCAATTTGCGAGTAGACATCGCTCTCAATCTGCACCAAGTAAGGTGGGTAGAAGATGCTGACCACAAAGCGGCGCAGCCACAACACTGCAAACGCGCCGAAGATTGCGACCGGCGTACTGAGCAGAACGCTGAACGGCAGCGTCCAGCTTTCATAGAGCGCGGCCAGGATCAAGAAAACGAACAATAGAGAAAGTCCGAAAATCACTGAGGCAGGCACGCCTTCGCGCGCTTTCTGCTCCTGGAAGGACATACCAGAGTAGTCGAAACCCATTTCGTGGGGCATGCTCTGCTTGAATACTTCTTCTAATGCCGCAGTGGCTTGATCTGCGCTATAACCAGGCGCGGCGCTGCCATTGATTTGAGCGGAACGGTATTCGTTGAATCGCAGTAGGAACTCAGGACCCAAACGCGGCTTTACATCGACCAGCGTAGAAAGCGGAACGTTTTGTCCCTGGTTGTTGCGAACATAGAATTGCCCGACATTCTCCGCCTTCGCACGCTCGTCCCCTTCCGCTTCGATGTACACCTGCCACTGGCGGCCAAAGCGGTTGAAATAGTTGATGAAATAACCGCCCATGAAAGCCTGGATGGTCTTGTAGACGTCGCTAAGGTTCACGCCTTGCTTCAAAACTTTGTCGCGGTCCACGTTGACGAACTCTTGCGGCGCATTGGGCAGGAAAGTCGTACTTAGGCTGGCGATCTCCGGTCGTTTGCGAGCGGCTTCCAGAAAGACGTTCAGGTTTTTGGCCAGGAATTGAACATCACTGCCGGAACGGTCTTCCAACATGAACGTAAAGCCGCCGGCGGTTCCCACACCCGGAATCGCCGGCGGAGAAAACCCGAACGCCACGGCACCCGGCAGCTTGCTCAACTGCTGATTCAGATGCGCCTTAAGGGTTTGAAACTGCTCTTCACGCGTCTTGCGCTCATCCCACAGCTTGAAGTTCACGAAGAACGTCGCGTTGTAAGTGGTGCGCGCAAAGCTCAGTAAGCTGAATCCGACGAAGCAGGTGGACTGCGCAACACCCGGCGTATTCATGATGATTTTTTCGACTTGGTCGACGACCGCATTGGTACGCTCGAGCGAAGCCCCGCTCGGAAGTTGCATGCTGACGTAGGCGTAGCCTTGGTCTTCGTCGGGAAGGAAACTCGTCGGGACGCGGTTGGCGAAAAAGCCGCCTGCCGCGGCAAAAACAACCAGCAGCACGACGACTACCGCGGTTTTCTTCACCAGGACGGCGCTCCACCCTACATAGCCCTCGGTGGCACGCTCAAAAACGCGGTTAAACCAGTCAAAAAATCGCTGGAGCAACCCTCGGCTCGGCGTTTTTGGCTTAAGGAGCAGCGCCGCCAGCGCTGGACTGAGCGTCAGCGCGTTAAACGCGGAAAGCAAAACCGAAATCGCGATCGTCACTGCGAATTGCTGGTAAAGCTTTCCGGTGATTCCGGGAATAAACGCGGTCGGCACAAACACGGCTGACAACACCAGCGCAATTCCTACGACCGGACCGGAGAGCTCCTCCATGGCTTTCAAAGCCGCTTCTTTCGGCGTCAGGCCCTCCTCGATGTGACGCTCGACACCTTCGACCACGACGATCGCGTCGTCGACCACCAGCCCGATCGCCAGCACGAGACCAAATAAAGAAAGCGTGTTGATGGAGAATCCAAATACGGGAAAGAGAACGAAGGTTCCGACGAGCGAGACGGGCACGGCTAGCAGCGGAATCAAAGTGGCGCGCCAGCCCTGCAAAAAGATATAAACCACAAGGATTACCAGAGCCAGCGCGATCAACAGTGTGATCACAATCTCCTTGATGCCCTCGGTGACGGCCCGCGTAGTGTCTAGGGCAACGACAAAGTCCAGGTCCTCTGGAAAGCGCTGTTTCATCTGGCTCATTAGCTTGTTCGCTGCGGCCGCAGCCTGAACCGCATTCGAGCCAGGAATCTGATAGAGCGCAAGGCAGGCGCTGGGCTTGCCATTGTAGCGCCCGGCGATGCTGTAGTCCTGCGATCCCAACTCGATGCGAGCCACATCACGCACACGAACAGTGCCGCCATCAGGCGTTTCGCGCACCACGATCTGTCCAAATTCTTCGGGCGACACAAGCCGGCTTTGCGCCAGAACTGCATAGGTAAATTCCGTGCCCTTGGGAGCAGGCTCGCCCCCCGCTTTTCCGGCTGGGTTGACGGTGTTTTGCGCTTGAACAGCGCTGATGATATCGGGAACAGTAACGCCGAGCTTTGCCAGCTGGTCGGGCTTCACCCACATACGCATCGCGTATTGCCCCGCGCCGAACACATTGACTATACCGATACCGTAGGATCGGAGCAGCGGATCGACAAGATTGATGTAGGCGTAGTTGGCCAGAAACGTGGCGTCATAAGTTCCGTGGGGAGAGTAGAGGTCGAACAATATCAAAGGTGCGGTGGGGGACTTGCGCACGGTGATTCCATAATTGTTAACGTCCACTGGAAGCTGAGAGGCGGCTTGCGTCTCGCGAGATTGCGCGAGAATGAAGTCGTTGTTGGGGTCGGTCTTCGCGTCGAAGTCGACGATTAAGGTGGTCGACGAGTTTCCGGTGGTATTTAGCGAATACATGTAGTTCATGTTGTCTACGCCGCTCATTTGCTGCTCGAGAGGCGTGGCCACGGCTTGTTCCAGGGTTTGCGCGTCGGCACCGACGTAGGTGGCGAGAATTTGAATTTCCGGCGGCGCAATGTTGGGGAACTGTGCAATCGGAAGACTAAGGACCGTCAAGGTGCCAACGAGCACCAAGACGATGGAAATCACCATGGCAACAATGGGACGATTGATGAAAAATTTTGACATGGCTTATTTTCCCTTTGCTTCCTGCGCGCCAAAGGGCTTGGGATTCACCTGCGCACCGGGGCGCACTTTCTGAATGCCTTCAGCAACCACTTTCTCCCCGGGTTTCAACCCCTCCGCGACAATCCACTCAGTGCCAACGCGATCGCCCACGGTAATCGTTCGAATGCTTATCTTGTTGTCGCCGCCCACAACCGCAACCTGGTAACCGCCCTGAAGCTCCGTCACCGCACGTTGCGGAACCAACAACGCACCCTGCTGAAGCCGAACCACCGCTCGAACCTTCCCGTACCCACCCGGACGCAGGATATTTCCTGGATTCGAGAAGAGTCCAGCAAGTCGAATCGCTCCCGTGCCTTCATTCACTTGGCGGTCTGCAAAGTAGAAGCTCCCCTCAAGGGGATACGTGGAGCCGTCCGCCAAAATCAGCTGTAGTCGCAGATTCTTGTCCGCCGCCTGCCGTGATGTTTCGGTCGGAAACCGCTTCCTCCATGCCAGATACTGCGGCTCGCCGACGGTAAAATAAACCTTGATGGGGTCAACAGTGGACACGGACGTGACGGGCCCGCTGCTCAAATTGACCAGGGCGCCCACCTGAAGTTGCGCTTGCCCGGCGATCCCATCGATCGGCGCAACCAGCCGCGTGAAATCCAGATTAATCTTCGCCGTTTCAACGGCTGCCTCGGCGGTCTTTATTTGAGCCTCCGCTGTGGCTACCGTCGCCTTGGCTGCCAGGTTGTTTTGCACAGCGTTGTCCAAATCCTGCTGACTGGCAGCTTGCTCTCGCGCGAGAGGGGTGTAACGGTTGACGTCAAGTTCCGTCCGGCCTTGCACTGCCTGGGCATTGGCAAGTGCAGCTTTGGCCTGGGCCAACTGTCCTTCCGTCTGGTCCAGCACCGCTTGAAATGGGCGCGGGTCAATCTCGAATAGCAATTGCCCCTTCTTGACAAACGCGCCTTCCTGGTAGCCCTGCCTCAAGAGGTAGCCCGTGACTTGAGCTCTCACATCGGCATTTGTGAATCCATCGAGCGTCCCAATCCACTCACCGTAGATCGGCACGTCCTTCTGCTCAACCTGCACAACTTCAACGTCCGCTGGTGCGCCTGACTGTGCTCCTGATACTTGTTTTGGGCGGACCGCCCCGATGATCACCGCAGCGACGAATAAAACAAGCACCCCGCCAATCCAGAATTTGTATTTCAAAAGCGTGTTCATGGCCCCTCCACCGGTGACACCCTACCCCGGAATCGAGGCTCTCTGTTTCCGCCTCGGACGGGATTGGATAGGTTGATGCTATACCTCGCGAAGAAGATACAGTCAATCCCTCAATGCGCCTGAGCAGGCTCACGCTGCATTGGCGGCTTCCGCGGGGAACCGCTTTGCCACCAGAACTCAAAGGACTATACAATCACCATCACTACAATCTGCGTCGCGAGAAACGACCCCTTCAACTTTGATTTGTCGTGATTTGTTCCTTCACTAGTAAAGCCGAACTCGCAGCGTTTGGAATGCTTTGCGCTGAGGCTGCGCCATTTAGCAGCAGGGCCAACGCCGGTGGCTCTCGCCACCGACGTCCTTGCCTGCACCCCTTGATGGCTCCGCTCAGTACTCCAGCTACGCCGATGCCGAAGCCGCGCCTTTAATGAACGTCAGCAAGTCACCGTTAATCTGGTCCGCGTTGGTCGCCGGCATCCCATGCGGAAAGCCCGGATAAACCTTCAGCGTTGATTTTTTCAGCAGCTTCGCCGACAACGGCCCCGCGGCCACGATCGGCACGATCTGATCGTCGTCCCCATGCATCACCAGCACGGGAATCTCAATCTTCTTCAGGTCTTCCGTGAAGTCCGTCTCCGAGAACGCCTTAATGCAGTCGTAATGCGCCTTCATCCCACCCATCATGCCCTGCAGCCACCAGTGCTCGCGAATCCCCTCCGAAATCTTCGCGCCCGGCCGGTTGTATCCGTAGAACGGCAGGGTGATGTCCTTGTAGAACTGCGCCCGGTTGGCTGCAAGCGCCGCGCGAAGGGCATCGAAGGCCGCCACCGGTTGACCCGTAGGATTCTTTTCCGTCTTCAGCATGAGCGGCGGCACGGCGCTGATCAGGGCCGCCTTCGCGACACGCTTGCTGCCATGCCGTCCCAGGTAGCGCGCCACTTCGCCGCCACCTGTCGAGTGCCCCACCATGATCGCGTCCTTGAGATCGAGCGCTTCGAACAACTGCGCCAGATCGTCCGCATAGGTGTTCATCTCGTTGCCGTCCCACGTCTGGCTCGACCGGCCATGTCCTCGCCGGTCGTGCGCGATGACGCGATAGCCGCGCTGCCCGAAGAACAGCATCTGCCCGTCCCAGTCGTCCGCGCTGAGCGGCCATCCATGTGAGAAAACAATCGGCTGGCCTGCACCCCAATCCTTGTAATAAATCTGTGTTCCATCTTTTGTTGTGATCGTCGCCATATGGTGCACTCCTTTTGTGTCTCTATCCCCCGAGAATCCGGAGAATTCCTGTTTTGCGGCTACAGCGATCCGGCAGGTAGTGAAGCATCGGCGCGTACTATGTGGGAGCAGAACCACCCGATACATCACGACATGGAACGATCTTTCCCTACCTCTTCCGTTCGTCGCCCGCATACCACTATCGTGTAATCGGGGACCGCCTTTTGTGTCCCGACATCTGCCCTAACCCTAACCACTCGGCGGCTCCTGCCGGCTAACCCCTTTGACCGCACTACCCCGGGTTCCCGCCAGCCTCTTGGTGAACCACTCTCTGGAATTGGCTCATCCAAGTCAGGGAGTCCTTGAGGGCCTATTCCTCACAGCAGCAGTTTCCCAAGTGACCATAAAGAAAGGAAAAACCACCCCATGCTATTCTTCTGGCTTTCTGTAAGGGGTAAACTTCGGGGCATTCGCGGTTGTAGTCGAAATCTCACCGCGTCGACCTGAGGCCAGCCATGGCGTCGTCCAAATTCTATTTGCGGAAGGCCCGGCCAGCCATGCGACGGTACAGTCTCGCAATCGCTTCCGTTGCGCTCTCACTGGGAGCGGCCCTCGTTCTGCAGCGCTACCACTTTCGCGGCGTCGAATTCCCGCTCTTCCTCTTTGCCATTGCCTTAACCGTCTGGTATGCGGGGGTCGGCCCGGCGATTGTTGCGGTCGTCCTTTCGAGCGTAGCCTTCGACTACTTCTTCACGGAGCCTTTGTACACCCTGTACGTTAGGCGGTCTGACCTTCCCTACTACATCATTTTCATTCTGTTTGCATCACTTCTCACCTGGTTCAGCGCGGTTCGCCGCCGCGTCGAACGCCAACTTCTGCAATCCCGCGACGAACTCCAGCAGGAAGTCGCTCTACGAACCCAGCAGGCCAGCCTTCTCAATCTCACGCACGACACCATTTTCGTTCGTGATATGTCTTTCGTCATCACCTACTGGAATCGGGGGGCCCAGGAATTGTACGGATGGGCCGCGCAGGAAGCGATTGGGAGTCGCTCCGACGATCTTCTGGCGACCATCTTCCCGGCGCCCCTCGAGGACATCCTTTCAGAGCTGCTGCGCGTGGGGCGCTGGGAGGGGGAACTCAAGCGTAAGAAAGCCGACGGGACCGAAGTGTCTGTCGCTAGCCGCTGGTCGTTGCGCCTTGACGAACAGCAGCGCCCCGTGGCCATCATGGAAACGAGTAATGACATCACCGAGCGCAGGCGCCGGGAGGAGGAAATTCGCGGCCTCAACCAGCAACTAGGGAGGCGCTCCGCGGAACTTGAAGTCGTCAATAAGGAGCTGGAGGCTTTTGCCTATTCCGTCTCCCACGACTTGCGTGCCCCTCTTCGTCACATGTCGGGATACGCCGAGCTCCTTCAGAAAAAGGTGTCTTCCCTTCTAGACGAGAAGAGCCACCGCTATATGGAGATGATTCTCGAGTCGGCAAAACGTATGGGCAACCTGATTGACGACCTCCTGGCCTTCTCCCGCATCGGCCGTGCGGAAAAGCAAAAGACCCTCGTCAACTTGGACCAATTACTAAAGGACGTCCTCGGAGAACTGCGCCAAGAGACGCAGGGCCGCGATATTGTTTGGAAAATCGACACACTTCCGGTTTGTTACGGCGACCGTTCCATGCTGCGGCTCGTTCTTGTCAACCTCCTTTCCAATGCCGTCAAGTTCACCCGCTTGCAGCCGCAGGCTAAAATCGAGATCGGGTGCGGCGACGGAAGCAAAGATGAGATAGTAGTCTTCGTCCGGGACAACGGAGCTGGCTTCGATATGAAGTACGTAAAGAAACTCTTTGGCGTCTTTCAACGTCTGCATCAAACCGAAGCGTTTGAAGGGACCGGCATCGGCCTCGCGACCGTTCAGCGCATCATCCATCGTCATGGTGGCCACGTTCGGGCCGAGGGCGCAGTCGACCAGGGCGCAACTTTCTATTTTTCAATTCCTAAATCTTAGAACGCGGAGAGTCTACCTATGGACATGCTGGGACGCATTTTGATGGTGGAGGACGACCCCAAAGACGTCGAGCTCACCCTGACGGCCCTGGAGGAATACAATCTCGCCAACGAGGTCGTGGTCACTCGGGATGGCGAAGAAGCCCTGGATTACCTCCATTGCCGGGGGAAGTTCAAGACCCGCTCCAGTGACAACCCCGCTGTCATTTTGCTGGATCTCAAACTGCCTAAAATCGACGGTTTGGAAGTTTTGCAACAAATCAAGAGCGACGAAAAGCTCAAAATAATTCCTGTCGTTGTGCTCACCTCCTCCCACGAGGAAAAGGACATGGTCGCCAGCTACAAACTCGGCGTCAACGCTTACGTCGTTAAGCCGGTGGATTTTCATGAATTTGTAAATGCCATTCGGGAACTGGGCGTCTTCTGGGCCGTCATCAATCAGCCCCCGCCCGGTAGCGTCAGGAAGTAAGCATGCCCAAGCCTTTGAGGGTTCTCTCCCTGGAAGACGATCCTAAGGATACGGATCTGATTCAGGAACTTCTGGCCGCAGGCGAAATCGTCTGCGAAGTGATACGGGTAGAAACTCAGCATTCCTTCCTGGCGTCCCTCGCACAGGGCGGAATTGATCTGATACTCGCGGACTACAGCCTCCCTTCCTTCGACGGTCTCTCTGCATTGAAACTGGCACTGAAGGCTTCCCCCGACGTGCCCTTCCTCTTCGTTTCGGGAACGCTCGGCGAAGAAGTCGCCATCGAAGCCCTCAAAATTGGCGCAACCGATTACATTCTGAAAACGCGCCTGTCGAGGCTCATTCCATCGGTGCTTCGCGCCTTGCGGGAAACCACGGAAAGAGCCGAGCGCAAGCGCGCCGAGGAATCCCTGCGCCAGAGCGAGGCGTACCTCGCGGAAGCCCAGCGTCTCAGTCGTACAGGAAGTTTCGGCTGGAACGTTTCCACAGGAGAAATCGTTTGGTCCGCCGAAACTTTCCGAATCTTCGATTACGATCCTGTGACCACGCCTACGGTCGAGCTGGCGATTGCGCGCGCTCATCCGGATGATCGAATGTTTGTCCGCAAGACCATCGAGCGCGCGGCAGCCGAGGGCGCCAGCTTTGATTTCGAGCACCGTTTGATGATGCTCGATGGTTCCCTGAAAACCCTGCACGTCGTGGCACATCCCTCGCCAAGTGACGAACCCGGCGGCCTGCTATTCGTTGGAGCAGTTACGGACATCACCGAAAGCAGGCGCGCCGAACTAGCCCTGCGGAGGAGCGACGGCTACTTGGCCGAGGCACAAAAGTTGACGCATACGGGCAGTTGGGCGTGGAATGTCCGCACCCGCGATACCTTCTGGTCGCTCGAGATGTTTCGCATCCTTGGATACGATCCCGAGAACACCACGCCCTCTCTGTCTCGCTTTCTGGAAAGGGTTCACCCCGAAGACCGCCCGATGATTGAACAGAGGGAGAAAGAGGAGTCCACGCAGACGAATAGGGTGGATTCTGGTGTTGATTATCGTATCGTTCTTCCGGACGGAACCATAAAGCACCTCCACTCTGTCGCTCACACTGTGCTGAATGACTCGGGCGTACCCGCTGAAGTTGTCGGCACAACCATGGACATCACAGAGCAGCACCAGGCCAGAGCTGCTCTGGAAACCGCCTTTGAACAAATCAAAGCGCTACGGGACCAGCTCTACCATGAAAACATCGCCCTGCGCGAAGAGATCGATCGCTCTTCCATGTTTGAGGAGATCGTCGGCGAATCCCGCGCTTTGCAAGGCGTCCTCGCACACGTAGTAAAGGTCGCGCCGACCGATTCGACTGTCCTGGTAACCGGCGAAACTGGAACGGGCAAAGAGCTCATTGCCCGCGCAATCCACAAACGCTCGCACCGCTCCTCGCGCGCCTTTGTAAGTGTGAATTGCGCGGCTGTTCCACCCTCCTTAATCACTTCCGAACTCTTCGGCCATGAGAAGGGCGCCTTCACCGGCGCAACCCAGCGGCGCCTCGGCCGCTTCGAATTGGCGGAGGGCGGCACCCTCTTCATCGATGAAGTCGGCGAACTGCCTCCGGAAACCCAAACCGCCCTTCTCCGTGTTTTGCAGGAGCGCGAGTTCGAACGTCTCGGCGGCTCCAAGGTGATTCGCGCAGACGTACGCGTAATTGCCGCCACCAATCGTGACTTGGAGGACTCCATCGAAGCCGGAACGTTCCGTGAGGACCTGTTCTACCGCCTAAACGTCTTTCCGATGGAGATGCCGCCGCTGCGCGAAAGAAAAGAAGATATCCCCCTCCTGGTCGAGTATTTCATCGATCGCTACGCTAGTAAGGCCGGAAGGAAGTTTCGCGGCATCAATCGCATGACACTCGACACGCTCAAGGCTTACGCCTGGCCCGGCAACATTCGTGAACTTCAAAACGTCATCGAGCGCTCCGTCATCGTCTGCGAAACGGAGAACTTCACCGTGGATGAGAGTTGGCTCTCTCGTAGGCCCGGCCCTGCCGAGTCGGCTGGTCCGACACTCTTGAAACTGCCTCCCTCCCAGGAGAAGAAAACCATCGAGGCCGCCCTGGCCGATGCTCGTGGCCGAGTCTCGGGCCCCGCCGGCGCTGCCGCCAAGCTGGGCGTCCCTCCTTCGACGCTCGATTCAAAGATCCGCGCCTTTAAGATCAATAAGCACCGCTTCAAGACTGCCTAGCCCTCCGCCAATTCTCACTTCCATAACTACGAATTTCGTAATTTCACGATTTTCGTGATCTTCTGAACACCGCAATTCCCTTCTTTTTCAGTGCTTTACCAATGGCCCTGCATTTGCTACCCCCCTCTGGGATGTTGAGAATTCAAAAATCGGAAGACCAAGCATCCGCGATCTTCGCTCTCAGCGGCCGGATTGAAGGGACGAATCTCCCCGAGTTACAGGCGCTCTTCGATTCCGAACCACTACCCGCTGACATGGCACTTGACCTGGAGGAGTTAAGGCTCGTTGATCGCAAAGCCGTAAGGTTTCTTGCAGCCTGTGAAGCTCGGGGTATTCAGCTGAGGCATTGCCCGTCTTATATTCGCGAGTGGATCCAAACAGGGAGGGATACAAATCATGAACCTCTATCGTGAGCCGTCTCCGAATGTCATGCGTCAATCCACGTCTACCCGGGATGCCATCGCCTGGGCCACCGAGCGGATCCAAACGAACTTCCATCGCCGGGATATCCGGCAACTGGATCGCGAACTCAAACTTCGCCTCGAAGAGCGCCTCAAAGAGCGCGGCCGCATCGCGCGCGAATTGCACGATACTTTGTTCCAAGGGTTTCTCGGGGCCTCCCTGATTCTTCAGGGCGCCGTGGAGCAAACTCCCGCCGATTCGCCCACCAAAGCTTCCCTCAATCGCGTCCTGCAGCTGATGCATCGTGTCATCGACGAGGGCCGCGACGCCCTGCACGAGCTGCGGTCCTCTCCCCCCTCCTCTCTCAGTTTGGAAGAGTCGTTTTATGGCCTCTGGGAGGAGCTCGCACCGGCAGGCGTTCACTTTCGAATTCTCATCGAGGGGCTGCCCAAGACTTTGAAACCCGCCATCCAGGAGCAGCTCTTCTTGATCGGGCGCGAAGCGATCCTCAACGCCTTGCGGCACTCGGGATCTTCCAATATCGAAGCAGTGATTGAATATTCGCCTCGCCGTTTGCGTCTAGTTGTGCGAGATGATGGCTGCGGGGTCGATCCACAGGTGGTATCGTCCGGTCGGGACCTGCATTGGGGTCTTCAGGGAATGCGCGAGCGCGCAGCCACTATTGGTGCCCAACTCCGGATCTGGAGCAGGCTGGGCGGCGGAACCGAAGTCGAGGTTTCGGTTCCCGTCCAGGCTATCACCGAAAGCAGTGCTTCATTCTCCGGCCTCAACTCCGAAGTCTAAGAACCCATTCGCCCCGGCGGGAAGCCCGGGGCTCTTGATACCCTCACCTTCCTCTCGCGGGCGCCTGACCCCCTGACATCTCTCTGTGTCGCATCAGCCATCCTCGGAAACGCGCAAATCATCTTGCAGCAACACTCCCGTAATCTGCTTCAGTCGAAACTTACACATGTTCACAACCGCTGTCCTGATTCACGACTGCGAAAATCCCCTCGCCACAACAAATCTTTTTCGTGTCGGATTGGCGGAAACCCTGCAAGACCTCATCGAATGCCAGCGCCTCCGCTATCTCGTCTTCAATTGCGAACTCGGCGAAGGATTGGACAGCTCGATTTCCACAGGACTCGATCGCGACCAGTTTGACTATATCTGTGACCACCTCATGGTGCATGACGCCGCCACAGGCAAGCTCGTCGGCACCTACCGGATGCAGAGCGGCTACCGCGCCAAAGGAAATCTCGGCTACTACGGCGAAGGTCTATTTGATTTCGCGCCGTTCGAACCGCTTCGTGGAGAAGTCCTCGAACTTGGCCGCGCCTGCGTACGCAGGGAATACCGCAATACCGCCGTTCTACACATGCTCTGGAAAGGCATCGCGAAGTACGCGGTGAGCTGCGGCGCCCGCTATCTCATCGGCTGCAGCTCCGTTTCGTCGCAGGATGAAAACGAAGGAATGGCCCTGTACGAAACTCTCAAGGAAAGATATCTGGTCGCGCCCGCACTCAGGACCATGCCCAAGCCGCCACACCGATGCACCGTAAGCGGCGCGTCGATTGCTCCCCCGCAACCACCCAGACTCTTTCGAGCCTATCTCGATATTTCCGCGCGTTTGTGCGGCCCGCCCGCCATCGACCGCGAATTCAAAACCATCGACTTCCTGACTCTCATCGATTTGCAGCACATCCCGGATCGCGTCCGCACGCGATTTTTTTGAAGGCTTCTCCGACTGATTCTTCCATCTATTTCTGAACGAGAGACTCGCCCACTTTGATCGCCTCTTGGACCTTGGCAGCATCCCCAAGTTTACCGCGAGCAAAATCCCGCCTGCCCCCGCCCTTCCCTCCAACTTGTTCAAGCACTCGTTTGAGAAGCGCGTTCACGTCCTTGTCGGCAGAAGGATGCTGCGCGAAGAGCAGTTGCCCTTCCTCGCTTGTGGCCAGCAAAGCAATCGTTTTTTCGGCCTTGGCCACCTCGGTTGCGAAGAAGCCGAGATAGTCCGCCGGAACATTCTCGAAAATGCGCGAAACGACGCGCAATCCATCCGGGCCCGGTGCAGCCTGCGCCACCAGCGCGAGCGCCGCCTCCGCCTTCGCCAGCCGCTCCAGCACAGCGCGATAATTCTTGAAGTTTGTATCCCGCTCCGCGAGCGCGCGCGTCGCGGCCGGCACCACTTCTTCCGGCGCGCAGCTCAACTTCTCCGCCGCCTGCTGCAGCCACTGAAAATCTCGCCGCGCCACGCGTTCCGCGCGTCCACCGCACACAAACTCCACACGCCAATCCTGCCGGACCTTCGCGCAACGCCGCACCAAAATCAAACCGATTTGCCCCGTGCGTTTGACGTGCGTGCCCCCGCACGGCTGCAAATCCGCGGACTCGATCTCGATGGCCCGCAGTATGCCTTCGCGTTCCACTTCTTTTCGCACGCCAAGCCGCGATAGCTGGTCCGCCGTCCCATACCGAACATTGACGGGCCGATCTTCGAAAATCACCTGGTTCGCCGCGCGCTCCGCACCCTCCAGAAACGCATCGGACGGTTCGATCCCGCGCAAGTCAATTGTGCAAATTTCCGCTCCAAGGTGAAACGAAACCGTAGGCAGTCCGAACCGTTCCTGGAACATGGCGGAGAGCAGGTGCTGTCCAGTGTGCTGTTGCATGTGATCGAAGCGGCGCGGCCAGTTAATACACCCATTCACCTCGGGGCTCGCGGGCCGCCGGTCAACCAGGTGCAGGATTTCGTCGCCTTCGTCCCGCACATCGAGGACATTGGCGTCCTCGATCTTTCCCAAATCATTCGGCTGTCCGCCGGACGTGGGATAAAACGCCGTGCGATCCAGGATCAGGCCCCAAACGGTTCCCGTAATTCCCTTGCTCAAATCTGGGGGCAGCACTTCGCAATGCATAACCCTGGCGGTAAATTCCTTTTCGAACGAATCGTCGTAATAAAGTCTTCGTGTGGCCATTGCGCTACGCCGGCCCCGGAGTTAACAACGCGCGCTGCCACGCTTCCGCGTATTTGTAGCCCGTGCCGGTGTTGAAAAGCACCACGCTTTCATCCGGCTTGATCCAGCCAGACGCAACAAGTTTGCGTGCAGCGATCACCGTCGCAGCTCCTTCCGGCGCCGCAAAAATCCCTTCAAGCGATGCCAATTCCCTTCCCGCGTGCAGCATCTCTTCATCCGTCACGGTGAGCGCGGTTCCTTTGGTTTGGCGCAGCATGCTCAAGATCAGCAAATCACCAAGCGGTCCCGGAACGCGCAACCCCGATGCGATCGTCGCAGCATTGGGGAAAAATGCTGCGGAATCCTGGTGCGCGTCCCAGGCTTTAACAATCGGCGCGCATCCTTCCGCCTGCACCGCCACCATGCGCGGACGCTCGGAACCAATCCAGCCCATCTCCTGCATCTCGTCAAACGCTTTGCACATCCCGATCAACCCAACGCCTCCGCCCGTAGGATAAAGAATCACGTCCGGCAGTTTTCCTCCAAACTGCTCCCACAATTCGTACCCCATGGTCTTCTTGCCTTCGATGCGGTAAGGCTCCTTGAGGGTAGAAACGTCATACCATCCTTCGCGATCCTTGCGTTCGGCCACGTACTTGCCGCAGTCCGAAATCAATCCATTCAACTTCACCACGGTCGCGCCAAACGCCTGGCACTCCATCACGTTGGCCACCGGCGTGTCCGCCGGCATCACAATCACCGACGGCAGCCCAGCCGCCGCGGCATAAGCCGCGAGCGCCCCGCCCGCGTTCCCCGCCGTAGGAGCCGCCAGCGCTTTCGCCCCAAGCTGCTTGGCCCGCGTAACAGCCGCCGTCATCCCGCGCGCCTTGAACGATCCCGTAGGATTCAATCCTTCATCTTTAACGTAAAGCCGCTGCAATCCCATGGTCTTGCCGAGCCGCGCAGCATGCACCAGCGCCGTCATGCCTTCGCCAAGCGAAACCGGAGGATCATTCGGCAGCACTTCGGCGTACCGCCAAAGCGTCCGCACACGCGTTTTCAAATTTTCTAAAGTCAGCGTGGCCGCAGCCCGCCGCAAATCGTATCGCGCCAGCAACGGCTTCCCGCAAGTACAAAGATGCTGCTCCACCGACGCGTCATACTTCTTCCCGCAAGCCGAGCATTCCAACTCCAGCACATTCGTAGTCTTAGTCATATCCATGAAAGTCTAGCACACGCCTTTTTGTCCCAATGTGTTCGTAGCACTGCCCTTAGGCTGTGCTCTCCTCCCTTATGCTCGGGCCAATATGGCGCCGAGTGGTATATGAAGCCAATGCGACGCATGTAACGCGGCCAGATAAAATCAGTGCCTCTGGCAATGTCGCTCTCTTGCGAATCGAGGCCCACCATGGAACCTGAACTCCCTCACACAATCGCGCTGCTTTCTCGAACTCCCGCCGCTCTCAATGCTCTCTTGCGTGATTTGCCCGAAACGTGGACGTCCCGCAACGAAGGCAATGACACCTGGACCGTTTTCGATGTCGTCGCCCATCTCATTTACGGCGAGCGCACCGATTGGATTCCGCGGGCAAAAATAATTCTCGAATTTGGCGAGACTCGGACGTTTGAGCCTTTTGATCGGCGAGGACATCTTCTCGAGAGCCAAGGTAAGTCGCTCGCGCAATTGCTGGACGAATTTGCTGGCGCGCGATCAGAAAGCCTGGACCAACTGCGCGCGTTGAATCTGCGGCAAGAGGACCTCGAGCTGCGTGGACGCCATCCCGCCTTCGGCCCCGTGACCCTGTCACAGCACTTGGCAACTTGGGCCGCTCACGATTTGACTCATCTCCACCAGATCTCAAGGATCCTTGCCCATCAATACCGGGAGGCCGTGGGCCCCTGGAGTGCCTACCTAGGCGTGCTCCAATGCGCCGGCCACAGCGCCCCTTAGCGCCCCTTAAAAATCCCCCGTTTCAGCACCCGCGGAGCGCCCGGCTTGTTCAGCGCCGGAGGCGCGACATACTTTAGCCCAGCGCGTAAGCGCTGGGATGAGAAGCGAGAATTTGCGTTTCTTCCAGCGCCGGAGGCGCGGTACAGCTAGCTTTCTGCCGCCCGGATGTCTTCCGTTGTGAGTCGCGTGTAATCTTCCAGCAGTTCAGCCCCGCTCGCGCCCTCCGCGAGCTTGCGCAGGATGAGCTCCACCGTGATTCGCGTCCCCCGAATCACGGGTTTCCCCATCATAGTCGCCGGGTTAATCTCGATTCGCTCGGTCGTCATCGCCATCCCTTTCACTCGTCACAGCGCCCCGCCCGAGTCGCACAATCGCCACTCGCCACTTCATCTAAACCGCAGGGAAAACGTCCCGTCTGTCCCTCGCTCCCAGCCTTCAGTGGCTGACCGTTCTCGGCTTGCTATCCCCCGCGCATCTAGATATTATCTAGAGATGCTCCGGTTCGATTGGGACGAACGGAAAAACAGGGGCAACCGCAGCAAGCACGGAATTTGGTTCGAGGAAGCCCGGACGGTCTTCAACGATCCGCAGGCGCGCCTGTTCCCATAACCCATAACATTGATCCGGAACATTCCGAAGGCGAGGACCGCTTCATCCTCCTCGGCGTGAGTTCCGCTGCAAGAGCGCTGGTCGTCGTTCACTGTTACAGGCAATCCGACTCCTTGATTCGGATTATTTCTGCGCGTAAGGCCACCAAAAAGGAGGTCCGCTCTTATGAAGAAGGAATATGATTTTTCCAAATTGAAAGAGATGAAGAACCCGTATGCGGGGAAGAAAAAGGCCGTGGGCATCAACCTGAGCCCAGCGGTGGTGGACTATTTCAAGGCACTGGCGGAGGAGACCGGACTTCCGTACCAGAAATTGATCGACCTATATCTTCTGGACTGCGCCAAAAAACGCAAGAAACTGTCCATGAAGTGGGTGGCCTAGTAGCAAAAGGGTGCGCCACCCGCGCGTTGGTGTCTACGGACGATTCAAAGACCATTCGGAATCGCTCCTGACACGGCCGACTTCGTTAGACATGTCCCCTGGCGTCTTAGTTAGGGTTTCGCGCAATTTTCTGTGCAATCCGAATCTTCTTATCTTTTCCTTCGTCGTCCAGAATGTGCGCGTTTTGACCGTCAATGGCGATTTTAGTTTTTCCGTATAACGTCAGATTCAGCAGTTGGCGCTTAGTGATGGCAGGCCCGAGGACGTAGGTAATATCTTCCGTTTCTATCCAATAGAATGTCTTAGTTATAGGCACCGCAACTATCATGCCACCGATGGGGGCGGCGGCGGCTCCGCCTGACTCGGAAGTAATGTTAGCGACTTTCGCGTCCTTCCACTGTCGGTTGTTGGCTAGTGCTATTGAGGCGCACAGAACGGCGAGTATCAGAACCGTGCTTTTCATGGTGCCCCCGGAGCGCGGACTCTTGGCAGAGCGGATGCGATTCTAGGCGCCAACACTAATCAAAGTCCGTCCTCGGTTGATAGCGGCCTGTCGCGCAGCATCCGGGTCCGGGAAGTGTTTCAGCATTTGGAAATGCTCCTCTATGTAGCCACTGCCTGCTAGCCGTCTGACGTATGGCCATGCGTAGTAGCTACCATCGGGCATCTTGTAAAATTCGACGCGGATTACGTGCCGACTACCCTCGGGATGCTCTTCAGTTCCGACATGCAAATCTTCCGGGGGTGGAATTTCGATAACTTTCATGTTGTTATTCTGACATTGATTCCGGATTTTGCAAGAGCCGAGTACAAAGGAGAACACCAAATGAAACGGCTTGTCATTTTGCTTGTGGCGATTTCCTTAATTTCTGCTGTCATCGCTATTGCTCAGACGCGCACGCAATCACCGCCTGAAATCAAGTTAACTCCGGGACGCTATCAGATCGTGATAAATCCGAACGTTCGCGCTGACACATTTTTGCTTGATACTGAAACTGGACGCGTCTGGCACCCTATTCAATACAGCGACATCCAAGGAAAACCCTCGGTCTGGAAATTTGACGAACGAGTGGACAACGAGCACGAACTAGAGGATTGGTTGCTTCGCCAAAAACCACAATGAAAATCTTTTTTCATTGCTGCAAGATTACGAGTACTTGGCAGGTGGACGACCACTCTCCTTTTAGGAAAATCGGGGAAACACGGGAACAGACGGAACGTTTTCTCATATTGTTTGAAAAGACTCGTTTTGCTCATAATGATTGGAGATTTTTGGAATGAGTTTCCCCAGTTTCCCAAACAAGAAGTAGTCCGCAGAGGGGGACCCGATGAAGCGCACGTGGACGATCATAGGGGTAGGCGACGTACCGGGCAGCTTCCAATGGTACCAGGCGCTGTTCGGTCAGCCGGCTACCCCTCCTGCCCATGATTACTTCGGGCAAATCCTCGATTCCGATGGAACTGTTTTGCTCTGCCTCCACGCGTGGGGCGCCCACGAGCATCCCTCCTTGATGAGCCCCGATCGCGGGACACCCGGCAACGGGCTCCTGTTGTTCTTCCGTGTCGATGATTTCGACTCGGCGCTTCAAAGGGCACGCTCTCTCGTCACTCGGCTCGAAGAGGAGCCACACGTGAATCCGAACACGCAAACCAAGGAGTTCTCGCTTCGAGATCCGGACGGATATTACGTTACGATCAGCGCGCTCTCTGCGGCCTGACAAGGCGGGTGGGCCACGCTTGACCCGCAGCCACGTCTGAGGGTGGCCAACCTTTCCGGGTTTGGTTCTTGAAAAGTTGGGCTACTCTACGCCGGCAGGTTGTCAGCCTCTTTGTTTTGATGAATTTGACGCGGGACCCATTCTCCGGCCTCTGCACCTCTCCATTTCGAGTTTCAATTTTCCAATTTTCGCTCCCCCTCCACTAACAACTAAGAACTAAAAACTCTCCCCCACTCCGCTAACCCCTGCCCCGCCAATCACTTCCAAATCTGCCTCAACTTATTCTTGACAAGTATGATACATATCTGGTAATATGTGGTGTGTTGGTCAGCCGCACGTCCGGATCTGGATCCTCTTCTCCGCGTGGTCTCAGCGTCTCTGCGTTATCTTTTTCCTCGTTCTTTTTCCTTGCTGCCTCCCCAAGCCACCAAATTTCGGCCACCCTTTTGTTTTCATTCACTTACGAATTGCCCATTTTCTATCCCCTTTGTTTTGACATTCATGCATGTAATGGGGGGGGTGTACCCCCCTCCATTCTCTCTTTGTTCACTCTTTTCGCTCTTGGACCAAGAGCGTTTCACAATTCCTTTCCATTCAATGGCTTCCGCACTCTTTCTCAAAAATGCCGGGGTGGCATACCCCCGCCCCGCAAAAAAGGCCGGGTTTATGAACGCCGCGGCCCTTTGTTCAAGCTCCTTCGCTATAATGGTGACATGGCCGTGCGACTGATCGCGCTCGATATCGACGGAACGCTGCTGAACAGCCGCTGGCAACTTCCGGAAGCCAACCGCGCGGCAATCGCGGAAGCCGCACGCCGCGGCATCGAAGTGGCGCTGGTCACCGGCAGGCGCTACGACTTCGCCATGCCCGTAGCCCACCAACTGGATTCCCCGCTGACCATGATCGTGAATAACGGCGCGCTGATCCGCTCCAAAGAAGGCCAGACGCATTTGCGGCATCTCCTACCCCGGCAAACGGCGGAACGCGTTCTCAAACTTACCCACCCCTGGCGCGAGGGCGCCGCCGTGATTTTTGACCGCGCCCGTGACAACCAGCTGATGCTCGAAGTGCTCGATCCCGACGATTCCCTGCGCTACGCCTACTACTCGCGCAACAAAGACTTCATCGGGCTGGCCAATCCTCTCGAGAGCTGCTTGACGGAAGATCCAATTCAGGTGATGCTTTCGGGGAAAGTCGCTCCGATGCGGGAAGCAGAAAAAGCCCTGCGAAGCGCACCCTTCGCGGGTGAATTCGGTCTCGCAGTGACCGCGTACGAGAGCAAAGACTTTGCGATGATTGACGTCATCAATCCCGCGTGCTCGAAAGGTTCCTCCCTCGCCGAATGGGCTGCGCTGCGCGGCCTGGCGCGCGAAGAAGTCATGGCCATCGGTGACAATCACAACGATTTGGAAATGCTTTCCTTCGCGGGAATTCCCGTCGTAATGGGCAACGGCGTCCCCGAATTGAAAACTTTTGGATGGCACGAAACGGGTACGAACGACGAGAACGGCGTCGCAACCGCGATCGAACAATTTGCCTTGCGGGAGGCTGCGCCTTGCGCCTGAAGCAAGCAGCGCTTCCGCTTCTCGTGTTTCTGTGCGCTGCGCCAGCGTCACGCGCGGAATACGTCGTGCTCCGCAGCGGCCAGCGCCTGACCGTCACGAGCTACGAACTGCTCGGCGACAAATACCGCCTGCGAGTTGCCGGCGGCTTCGTCATGGTGGCCGTTGAAGACGTCGTAACGATCGAGCCGGAAGAAGTTTTCACGCCGGTTCCCGTCACGGTTCAACCGGTTGCGCTGCCGTTTTACCGGGATCTCGTGGAAGCCGCGGCGAAGCGCTACAACGTGGACGCCGATCTGATTACCAGCGTCATCGCCGTGGAATCGAACTTTGACCCGAAGGCCGTCTCGCGAAAAAACGCCAGAGGCCTGATGCAACTTCTGCCCGAAACCGCGGCGCGCCTGGGAGTCCAAAATATTTTCGATCCGAAGGAAAATATCGAAGCCGGAACCCATTACCTGCACGACCTGCTGCAAAAATACGACAACGATTTAGTGCTGACGCTAGCCGCCTACAATGCCGGCCCCGAGAAGGTTCAGCAATACGGCCGCGTCCCGCCCTACGCTGAAACTATTTCCTACGTGCGCCGAGTCAAGCGCACCTACGAAAAAAACAAATCGAACACCACCGCGAAAACAACCGCGCCCCTCGGAACAGCAGTTGCGGCATCGCCGCCTCGCGCGAGCCAGCCACAATAAAATTTACGGTTGTCGCGGTGTATTTTGCTATGGCTGCTGTGGACTCTGCTGCGGTTGCTGAGGATTCTGAGACGGATTCTGCTACGGCTGCTGAGGATTTTGCGGCGGGTTCTGCTGAGGATTTGTCGGGTTTTGCCCGGGGCCGGTTGGATTCTGCCCAGGCTGCTGGCCTATCGGATTCTGGCCAATCGGTTGGCCGCCGAGTCCGTTTCCGGTTTGTAAGCCCGGCTGCCCGACGCCAATGTTGTCCTTCGAGGGGTCCCAGACGAATTCGTACAGCCGATAATTCTTCGCCTTCTCGTAAACGATGATGGAGGTTTTATTTATCTTGCCGCCCACACCGATGATGCTGCCACCGATAATCGTCGGCGTGTCCCCCGTCGGCACTTGCGATGGATCAGAACCCGCGCCCTGGTCGGCGCTCACCGGAGCTCCCGTGATTCCCGTAGCGCTTGTTCCCGGGGCCGCTCCCGGTGCTGCGCCCGGCGCTGTGCCTGGTGCCGTGCCACCGGGCTGCGATCCGGCCAGTCCAAAGAGTCCATTCGCGCTGCCCGCACCAAAGGATGAAGATGAACTGTTGCTGCCAAGCGCGGCGGCTGGCGTGCCGATGTTGCCGGCCTGGGGAAATTGCAAATTTTGCTGCGGGGGTTTCAGGCTGCCAATGAGTTGTCCCGCGGGGCCAACGTAGATGAGCCGCCACGAACCATCGTCTTTGTTCATCGGATCTTTGTAGGCCTGGCGCATGAAACGCAGCGAACCAACTTTTGGTTTGGTGAGATCGTCAAGAGAAGTGGGAAAACGGCCGAGCTTGCGGTAATACATTTTCACACCGCGGACGTATTGCTTCCCGCGCCAAATCATCTCCTGCTCCTTTTCGCGGCGGCCTTCCGTCAAGACATTCGGAGCAATCGTCATGGTGGCGAGCATCAAAAGCGTAAGAAAAAACATAACCATGAGCAGAGCGTACCCACTCTCGAAGCGACGCCTTGCCGATTTTAGACCAAAGGTTTTCATGCCTACGAACCAGCCGCTCCTTGATCTTCAAGTTTCGCGGTGCCGTGAAGCCCGGTGGCGATTTCTTCGAATTCGAGGCTGGCATTGCCGATTTTCAGAATGCGGAAACGCTTCAGCAAAATCTCGCCTTCACCAACGACGTAGGTTTCTTCTCCATCGGTGAAGAATCCAAGTCGCGCCGTGCCGTTTGGCACAACACCGTACCCAAAAAATTTCACAGGCAACACCGGCGGAGGAGGAGGAGGTTTCGGCGGCTCCGGCTTCGGCCCGTACGGTTCTCGCTTAGCTATTGCTTTGTCCTGTTTCACCACGAGTGGAGGTGGCGCGACCGCGCTGAAAATATTCCGGCCAGCACTTTTATATTCCGTCTTGCGCACTCTATCGACACCCGGGAAGTGGAGCTGATCATTTTCCACCTGCAGCAGTGGAACATTCTGCGTCGCGGCGCCAACATCGGTTGTGACCGAAGTCCTGCCACCCTCGAAATAGTTGAACCAGATCAAGCCCGCGACCACTACCAGGGCGGAAAGCACGGCGAGTTGTCTTTTGTTCTTCACGACGCCGCCCGGAAATACGTTTTGAGGTGCACGGCAACTTTAATTATACCGCTGGAACTCTGGCCGGCGTTATCGGTGGCGAGCGTCAGCGAGTCCACGGCGTAGAGGCTGGAGGAGCGCTGCAAGCTATTTAAGAAGCCGACCACGTTTTTGTAATCGCCGCCGACGGTGGCATCCACGGCCACTTCGGTCATCCCGCGGCTGGGGATTTTGGTTTCCTTAAACGCCAGATTTTCCAGTTGGATTCCCGTTTTGCGCGCAACGCCGCCGAGTTCGGAAGCCACGAAGGAATAGCCCGAGCCCGCGGGAGGGAGCGAGCGTTCAAATTTGTCGCAGTCCTTCTGAATATTGGGCATGTCCGCGCGAATTTTTTGTGCGCGCTCAATATCACTTCGCAACAGTTTAAGTTGAATCTGCTCTTGCGCGAACTGCTGCTGGGGCGCGTGAGGCGAGGAGGAGAGATGCCAACTGTAGCCGGCAAGAACAACGTCGGCGAAGACGAGAACAAGCACTCCGCCGAGAATGACTTTTTTTCTGAGCTTAACGTCGCGCCGCATCAAGTCCTCGAATAAACGGTAGTCAAATGTAAGACTTTCTGATCGCTGCTTTGTGGGCCCGTGGTTTGGGCCGCGAAGGTCTGCACTTGCACTTCCGTGAATTCCTTGGAGGCTTCCAAGGCGTGCAGAAACTTCAAGGCGGCCTCATCGCTGGTCGCACCTACATTCAGTTTTACTTCGACGTGACTGCCGACCTGCTTCGGCTCGATACTGATTACGCGAACGCCCGCCGGCAGGACATGCTCCAAATCCATGAACATCTGCGTCCAGTTGAAGCTGCGAGCGTCCAGGATGCCGTTTATAAAGGCGGCGCGATCGTGCAGCTTGGCGTTTTCTTCCTGATGGAAAAAGCGATCGAGTTCCTGCCGCTGCACTTCGAGCTTGGCCATTTCCTGGCGTGTTTTTTCGGTGCGGGTGCGGAATTCCTCGTCCACCTTTCGAACGGTGTAGACGTGCCAGCCAAGCCAGAGGAACACCACCGCAGCGAAAAATGCGACCAGACCCGAGCCAACGAGAAAGCGCCGCTGTGTTTCCAGCGGATTGGTCGCCAAATTGAGCCGAAGTCTCATTCCGTCCATGCCTCAGTCATTGAAATGGATGTCAGTTGCGCTGCAGCATCCAGCCGATCAGGCCTTCCAGTTCGCGATCCGCCAGCGGACGCGCATCATCTTTGATGCGCCCATCCGAGACCGCGGAGTACAACAAGGAACGCACTTCGCAATGGAATTCATCCTCAAGCGGACGCACAAAATCGGGGAGCCGCGCGCCCAGCCCCGCGACGCGCACCGCCTGAATCTCTTCATGCCAGGTATCCTGATAATATGCAGCCACGGGAAAAACTTCTTCCAGCAGCATTTGCGGAGTCAGTTGCAGCCCGTGAGCCGGAAGCTCGGTGCAGCGATATCCGCAGAGGACGTCGTTGCGCACGATGGCACTGGTGAGCGAAGAACCGGAAATACGGGCGAGCAGCGTGGCCTTTTCTCCTTCCAGGAGTGAAACAGCTGCAAGAGAGGAACTCAATACCACTCCCGGATGCAAACCCAGTTCCTCCGCAAGTGATTCGTACTCGCGGATGATGCGCTGACGGGCCAGGCCGGTTACGACGTCGACGCCATCCTCGCGGGGAGCCTGCCGCATGTACGAGATAAGCGTTTCGTCGGCGTCGAAGGGCACGCTTTTCTTTAATTTCCAGCGCAACATTGGAATAGCTTCCTCCGCCGAACGCGGAAACTCCTCGAAATGCTGGATGAAAACGCGGATGACCGGATCGGGAAGGATCAGAGCGACTTCTTCGTCTTTGGCGCGCAAGCGTTCGCAGGCCTTGGCGAAGGCCGTCTTGACGGCAACGGCGTCCACGATATTGGTGTCCACGGCAGAAGGAAGCAGCGCACCCGCTGGCAGCATCTCCACAGCGTAATCATCCACAGAACCGGTCCTGCTCCAGCGCGCCGCAGCAATGCGGTCCGGCGCAATTTCGATGGCCAACGGCGGATGAGGCAGAGCATCAAACCAGCGAGCGATGCGCCGCGCGAGACCACTTTGGAAAATGCCTTGCTGCACTGTGCCGACGCTACTCAACGAAAGTCACCTTGTTAATTTCCTTGACGGTGGTTATTCCCGCGCGAATCTTGGCGAGACCGCTTTCCCGCAGCGTAATCATTTCTTCTTCGCATGCTATGCGCTTGATTTCCGAAGTGGGCCGGCGATCCACGATCATTTCGCGGATGCGGTCGGTCAGATCCAGCAACTCGCAAATCGCGGTTCGGCCGTGATAGCCCGTGCCCGAGCATTCCAAGCAGCCGGTACCCTCGAAAAGGGTGACGTCCGCCCACACGGCGGGATCCAGCCCCGCCTCTTTTAGTTCCTGCGCGGAATACTTTTTGGGTTTTTTGCAATTGGGGCAGACCACGCGGACGAGGCGCTGCGCCATAATGCAGTTCAATGCAGAGACGAAATTGTAGGGCTCGACGCCCATGTTGATGAAACGTCCGATTACATCGGTCACGTTGTTGGCGTGGACGGTGGTGAAGACGAGGTGTCCCGTCAGCGCCGACTGAATGGCGATTTGCGCCGTCTCCTGGTCGCGGATTTCGCCGACCATGATTTTGTCGGGATCGTGGCGCAAAATGGAACGCAAGCCCTTTGCAAAGGTCAGGCCTTTCTTCTCGTTCACAGGAATCTGCGTGATGCCGCGGACCTGGTATTCGACGGGATCCTCGATGGTGACAATCTTGTCTTCGTCGGTCTTGATTTCGTTGATGGCGGCGTAGAGGGTGGTGGTCTTGCCGGAACCCGTCGGACCGGTGACCAGGACCATGCCGTAGGGCTCCCGGATGTAACGGCGGAAGCGGCGCGTTTCATCGTCAGAGAAACCGACGACATCCAGGCTCAAGTTTTGAAATTTCTCCGAAAGAGTCTCTTTGTCAAGAACGCGAAGGACGGCGTCTTCGCCGTGGCTCGCGGGCATGATGGAAACGCGCAAGTCAATGTACCGCCCCTTGTACTTCACGCGGAAGCGTCCATCCTGAGGGACGCGGCGCTCGGCAATATCCAAATCGCTGAGGACCTTGATGCGCGAGAGAACGGTGGAATGCCATTCCTTGGAAATGGGCTGCATGGCATGCTGCAAAACGCCGTCAATGCGGTATTTAACGGCGACCTCAGAGTCCCGCGCTTCGATATGGATGTCACTGGCGCGACGTTCGAGCGCGGTGAAGATGATGGTCTCGACGAGACGGACGACGGGACTTGCGGTGCTATCGCGCGTCAAGCGGTCGCCGGAAATCGTCTCTTCGCTTTCCTCTTCTTCCTTGGAGGTCTGGAGCGTGAACGCTTCGGTGGCTTGTTCGAGCACGCGTTGCGATTGCTCGGTGCGCTTCAAGATGTCGCTGATCTGGCGTGCGGTGGCCACGCGGATCAGGAGCTTCTTGCCGAGGAGGAGCGGAAGCTCATCGCTCATCTGCACGCTGGGGTCGGCGACGGCGATGGACAACAAATTGTCCTGCACTTCAAGCGGGACGAAGTTATAGCGGAACATGAGGTCCGCTTGAATGGTGCGGAAGAGATCGGGATCGATGCGCTGCTCGCGCAAGTCAATGAAACTCAGGCGATATCTTTCCGCGAGTTTGCGCGCAGCGTTGCGCTCATTTTGCTCATCACCATCCCCGGGCAGCCCAGGAGGAGGTGGAAGTTGCTCAGTCGTAGCCATAAGTCCTTACTTGTTTACTCCCGACATCGAGAACGAAAAGATAGGGAGATATAGCGAAATCAAAATAAAAGCCACCAACATTCCCATGAATATCAGAAGAAGAGGCTCGATCAGGGAGACGAGCGCGGATAAGCGCAAATTGACTTCTTCCTCGTAAAATTCGGCCACGCTGGTGAGCATGGGAGAGAGAGCGCCGCTCGATTCACCGACCTCAATCATGTCCAGCGCCATTGGTGGCATAACGCCTTTGGAAGCCAATGCGGAACTTAGAGATTCGCCTTCGCGAACGTTCTGGGTGGCCTGCACAACCGTGGAACGCAGCAGCCTGCTGGTGATGGCGTCGGAGGCGGTCTGGAGTCCCGCGACAAGAGGAGTGCCGCCGGTGAGCAACGTCGCCAACGTGCGCGAGAACTGCGCCACTTGAAATTTGAGGAGAGTGTCTCCGATTACCGGCAACCGGAATTTGAGGCGATCCAGCGAAGTTCCGCCTTCTTCCGAACGGGACCACAGAAAAATGCCCGCGGCGGTTAGGGCCAGCGCTGCGACGGCCCCCAGCATTGCGTAGCGGTAATCCACCGTCAAGGCAATCAGCAACTTCGTGGGCCCGGGGAGCTCCACATTGAGGTCGCGGTAGAGCAAAGCGAATTTCGGAATCACGGCGGTAACGAGATACGTCACGATAATGATCGCGACGCTGATGAGCAGGACCGGATAGACAAGCGTCGCGAGAATTTTCTTTCGAACGCCAGTGCTTACGCGTTGATAAGCGATGTAATAGTCCAGGACCCCGGACAAATTTCCGCTTTTTTCACCAGCCAGAATGGCAGTCGAATAAACTTTCGAGAATACGCCTGCTTCCGCAACCGCTTCGGATAAGGACTTCCCTTCCCGCACACGGTCGCGCAGTTGGGAGATGACCGGGCGGAGTTTGGGAGAGGAAGCGCGGTCGGCGAGAAGGTCAAGAGCCCTTAGAATCGGCAAGCCCGCTTTGACAAGAGTATTGAACTGCTGGTTAAGGATGAGAAATTCCGAGCCACCGATCTGGCGGCTACTGCTGCGGCGAACCAACGCGGCGAGCTGGCCACCACGGGACTCCACCGAATAGACGTACAATCCCCTGTCCGCGAGCTTTTGACGCGCTTCGTCCAGTGAGCTCGCAGCCTCGACATGTGAAAACACACGCCCTTCCGCATCCGCCACGCGGCAGACAAATTCCCCCATAGGTCTTCAGTTTACCTCAACTAGGTGATATGCGGTGAAGCGGCCGATGGTTGGCTGTTCCCTGGAGGAAACCAGGGCGCGGTAGGAGTCAAATTACGGATTCACAGAGGCCTTATCGCTGGGTAACACCCCGTTCACGATAGCCACGCCGGTGGGAACGGTGAAATGGAAGAGCGCATCGGCCACAGGAGGGTCTGCTTGCCAGTCCTTGAAATGAAATTCAATGCGCAGCCCGCCCGGGTCCTGGACGAGCACCCGCACCAGATCTCCGGAATTCCTGGCTACCTCAAAGAACACGGTCTCTTGAGGACTTGCCGCCAACGCGGAAGCATCCTGGTCACCTGGTTTTGCAGAAGGAACTCCGCGTAGTTCGCAATGGAGCACAATATCGTCGCTGGCTTCCGGCTTTTCCTCGGAAGCCGCGTCAATCTTTGCACAAATCCGTGACACCTTCATCTCCCCGGCCAACAGCGCGAACGGCGTTCTCCAATCCGCACTTTCCTTTGCGGGGACGCGGGTCACGGTATGGTCCGCCGGCACGTAAAACCAGGCGTTCTTTCCGTCAACAAGAAAGAGATTTTTTTCCGGAGACTCGTACTCCCAGCGCATTTTCCCCGGCCTGCGAAAGTAGGCCACGCCGGCTTCCACGCGGACGAGCCGGCCGTTCTCGGTGTAACGTTCAATGAAGGTGGCCTGGAGAGTATGCGCGGAGCGATATCTGGACTCCAAGCGGGTGACCGCTGCCTTTACATCGGGAGAGCCGATGGCAGTGAGGAAGAGGTACAACAAGAAGGGCATGCACTGGAGCATGCCCCATTCTAACAAGGCTAGCGAATCTATGCGTGGCTGCTGCTTGCGCTTCGGTCGTTCGTCCTTCCCAGCAAATTCCTAGGAGAGGAAACCGTTAGATCGATGCATCCGACGCCGTCGCCGGAACCGAGTTGTTGTAGCGAATTACGCCAGGGTAGTTCGTAAAAAAGCTCCGCCTGCCCGTGGAGTTGCGGATGATCGGGTCGGCGTTGATGGTATAGCCGATCGAAGGCGTTAGCCCATCGTTGGCGTAGGTGATGGTATAGCCGGCTTTCGTGCCGCTCGCGAGAACGTCGTCAATCAGACAGGCCTGCGTTGTAGTCGCTGTGCACGGGCTCGTACCGCCGTCGGACAGGTTTGCCAGAGTAGCCGAATAACCTGTGACCGGAAACGTAGTGGCGTAAGCAGTCTCCGCCGACTGAATGGTACGCAGGCTCTGCACCGCGGAGGCTTCGTTAGCGGACATGCGCGCCGCGATGAGATTTGGGATCGCGATGGCAGCAATAATGAGGATGATTGCCACGACGATCAGCAGCTCGATGAGAGAGAACCCCTTCTGCCTTCTCTTCATAATGTATTCCCCAAAAGGAACGCCTTAGTCTGGGCCGACCTGGCCGTTAAGTTTCACGCATTGTAGGTGCACTTGGTGGGCCAAATCGCACGCAAGCTGACGCGCTAAGGCCTTAATTTTCAATGCCCTACCCAATGCCGCGGGCACTCCATACAGAAAATCAGAGCGAGGATGACAAAAACCGTCAACAAACCGAGACAAGGGACCAAAAATGACCATGCTGCTGCGTCAAAACCTATGTTCAAAAATTCGCGTCGGGAAGAACTGCTGGCGGGTAGGAGCGCTAACAAAAGAAAAGCACGGGACTTGCGTCCCGTGCTTTTCGAAACTAACCGTGGCCAACCGCAGGCCGCAGTCTTGATTCCTTTACAGAGCCGCGTCCGAAGCGCTGGCAGCCGCGGTCCCGTTGTAACGGATCACGCCCGACTGGTCGGAGAAGAAATAACGCGTGCCGCTCTGCCCAGGAACGCTCGGGCTGGCGTTCGACACATAGGTAACCGCCGGAGACGTGGCGCCTGCCGTGGTCACAAACGTGTAGCCGCTCTTGACGCCAGCTGACAAAACGTTGTCAAGCAAGCAAGACGCTGTGGACGTCGCGCTGGTGCAAGGTGCAGCTCCACCGAGGCTCGTCAAAGCCGCAAAGCCGATCGATGGGTACGTGGTCGAATAGGTCACTTCCGCAGTGTTAATCGTGCGGAGGGAACCCACTGCCGAAGCCTCGTTCGCGGCCATACGGGACCGGAGGAGGTTCGGAATTGCGATGGCCGCGATGATCAGAATGATCGCCACGACGATCAAAAGCTCGATAAGAGAGAAACCCTTCTGTTTCTTCATGCTATCTCCTTGAGAATCTATTAGTTTGTAGTGCCAGAGCACGCTGGGAGATAGTGCAACGGGGAGGCCATTCTCTTAAACTTTGGTACTGTCGTGGACTCTTATGTATGCCGTTGATACGAAAAGACTTACCATGTTTCGGCGCAGAGCCAAAAGGCAGGGGTGCGCTTAAGGGTGCTCGGCAGCCCTCAATTGTGACGCTTTCAGTCACTTCGAATAGCCCAAAATCGGCAAGCCTCCATGTAACATTTTGTTACCGCCAGAACGTCCTCTTTCAGCTGGCGCTGATGTCTGGCCGCAATACCTCAGCGGATCTCTGTTCTTCCAATCTTACGCGGTCGAGAGTCGTGACTTCTCCGTTGGAGGAGATCGCCAAGCGCCCTTCCAGGAATACGGTGACTGCGACCGTCAGCGTAATGAGGGACCAGGGGATGGCGGGCGAAATCCAGAAGAAGTGCGGCTGGAAGCGCAGCAGAGTCATCCACAGTACCGTGGCCGCAAGGCCGAAGACAATGGCCCTGATTCGCCAAGCATCCGCCCATGGAGCCGAAAATGAAAAGGCGGCCAGGAGCATCAGCGAGAAAGGCATGGCGACTACCAGGTCCGCGAGGTAGTGCTCCCCCGTCCCTAAGGTCGATACGATTGTGAAGGCGAGGAAAACAGAAGCGACAAGCCTCACCCACAGTGCGGCGCCTCTCGCATACCATAGAGCTAGCAACGCCCAAGTCATGTGCAACGAGGGCATGGCATTGGGAAATCCATAGAGGCTAACCGGCTCCAGGCGCAGATGCTGGATGGCAGAGGATGGCAGGGGCTGGAGCGGGAAATTGGGTCCAAACAAATACAGGGGTCCCAAAGCAGGGAAAAGATTGTAGAACAAGATCCCGACAGGCCCCGAAACCAGAAAGGCGAGAAAGACGGCCCTGGCTTCTTTCAGTTTGCGTAAGAGCAGGTCCGCAAAGACAAACATGTAGATCGAGGAGATCGCCATGTAGACGCCGGTGGAGAATTTGCCGAAGAGGGGCCACTTCAGAAAGGCTCGCCCGAGCAGGAAACTTGGTTGGAAGCGCAGACTGGCGTCGAAAGAATATAGATAGAGATCGAATCCCTTGGGATTGGACTTCGCGACCCAGGTTAACATCGGGGGGATTACCCAACCGAGGAAGACGATCGAAAGGCCGGCAACGAATCCCCAACCGATTACGGCGCGCGCCTGTTTGGGTGCCCATGCCGTATGAACGCCCAGAATCACGAGACTGGCAAGGCCGAGGCAGGTCAGGCAGAGAGGGGCGCCAGGAGGAAAGTGATCGCCGCGAGATGCAATGGCAACCAGTGCTGCCGTCGAGAACGCTAGGATTCCGAGCTCGGAGAGTGTGTGCCTCAAACGGATATGAAGGACCGTGACGCTGATGAAAGTGGTAAAAAAAGTGTATTCCGTTTTTGCGAGGCGCTGAACATACGGGCTCTCGGCGACGAGAATGGCAGCCGCAATAATCAGGATCGTCAGTAGTATGCGGCTGATGCGTTCAGACATAGCGCTCACTGCTCTCTTCGGCAAAGACTCCTAGAATCCTGCACATCTTTTATCCCACACAAGCGCTGAACCAGATTGCGGCAGTGGAAACGGCTTATTCAATTGAGCAACCGTTCGAAAGGGCAGGTGCACGCCGATTCTTCCTTGGACGGGAGCTACAGATTGTGCTTTTTGGCGAAATGGCGGAAGGAGCGATAGCTGATCTTCAGCAAGTCCGCGGCTTTCGTGCGAACGCCGCCGGATTTCTCGAGGGCCACACGAAGATAGTGGCGCTCGGCTTCGGCAATTTCTTTCTCGAAGTCCACGCCCTCAGCGGGAAAGTCCGGCAATGAGCCGCCCGTTGCTCCCGCGGGCGCGGGCCCCGCATATCCTGCGATGCGATCTGGAAGAACGCGCAACGAAATCTCGCGGCCGGATTCCAGCGCGACGGCGCGTTCCATGGTGTTTTCGAGTTCGCGAACGTTTCCCGGCCAATCGTAGGATTCCAGGCGGGTCATGGCTTCGGGCGAAATTCCTTCGATGGGTTTTTCCATGATCTTTCGAAAGCGTTCGAGGAAATGCCGAGCCAGGAGGGGAATGTCTTCGCGGCGTTCACGCAGTGAAGGCACCAGGATGGGGATGACGCTCAGACGATAATAGAGATCTTCGCGGAAACGGCCCTCCGCGATCTCTTTTTCAAAACTTTTGTTGGTGGCCGCGATGATGCGCACATCCACATCGGACTCTTCCGTGCTGCCGATCGGGCGGACTTTGCCCTCTTGCAGAACGCGATAGAGTTTCACCTGCATGGTGAGGCTCATGTTTCCAATCTCGTCCATGAACAACGTACCGCCGTGAGCTGCCTGGAAAAGCCCCTGGCGGTTTTCGTTCGCGCCGGTAAATGCGCCCTTCATGTAGCCGAAGAGTTCGGATTCCAGGAGGGTTTCGGGGAACGCGCCGCAGTTGATGGTGATAAACGGGGCCTGCGCGCGAACGCTGTTTTCGTGGATGGCGCGGGCAACCAGTTCTTTGCCGGTGCCGCTTTCGCCGGTGATCAGGACGCGGCTGGATTGCGGCGCCACGGTTTGGATCATGTCGAAGATCGCGCGCATATTGGGGCTTTGGCCGATGATGTTGTCAAGGCCGGTGAGGCGGCGCAGTTCGCGGCGAAGATAGCCTGCTTCTTTCTTCCACTTCAGACTCTCGGAAACCTCATGCACGGCGAGTCGCAACTGATCGACGAGCGAGTCTCCTTTAACCACATAACGGTCCGCGCCGGAATTGAGCGCGGCAATCGCGGTATCCAGGGCGGGCAAGGCGGTCATTAGGAGGAAGAACGAGCCCGGGGCAATTTCCTTCGCGAATTTCAGGAGGTCGACGCCACTCTCGCCGGGCATGCGAACGTCGGAAATAATAATGTCGAAGATTTGCGATTCCAGCTTGCGCTTGGCCGCCTCCACGCTGTGCGCCACTTCCACGCGGTGACCTTCCTTGCGAAAGGTGATTTCCAGGAGTTCGCCGATGGATTTCTCATCGTCAACGACGAGAATATGTGGCATCTCCCGGGTCGTTTCGCGGATTGCAGCTTTCGTTCCTTGCATGGCGCCTCACGCAACTCGCGGCAGCTCAACGATGAATTCTGCGCCGCGGTCTTTCTCCGAAATAACACTGATCCGTCCACTATGGGCCTGCACGATCTGGTAGACGATGGACAAGCCAAGGCCCGTGCCGCCTTCAAACGTTGATTGAAGTGGTTCAAAAATCTTGGATCTCTGCTTGGCATCCAGCCCAACTCCGGTGTCACGGAAAGCGATGCGCAGCCAGAAGGGGCGCTGGTCGAGCTTGACGGTAAGCGTGCCGCCGCCGGGCATGGCGCGGAGAGCGTTGTCACAGAGATTCCAAAACACCTGTTTGATTTTGTTGGCGTCCACGCGGGCGCGCAACTCGTGACCGTTGAAGGCGCGAACAATCTGATACTTCGTTCCAACGTCCGGTTTTTTCTCCATGAGCAAAAGCGCTTCGTCCAACAGGCTGCGCACGTCGGCCTCCTGGAACTCATAGCTCTTTTCCCTGGAGTAGTTGAGGAAGTTGGTGATGATGCTGTTCAGCCGCTCCGATTCCCTGCTGACGATATTGACGAGTTGTTTCTCGTCTTCTTCCAGCGGCACCAGGCGCGCCAACTCCTTTACCGCTCCGGCCATCGCCGTAAGGGGCTGGCGAATCTCGTGGGCGATGGCGGCGGAAAGGCGGCCCAAGGCGGCCATGCGCTCTTTTGTCGCCACCTCTTGCTCGAGACGGCGCAAATCAGTGAGATCCTGGAAATTGAAAACATAGCCGCTGCGCTGGACATCACGCGAACGCAGGGGGGAGATACTGATTCCCAGGAAGCGCTGCTCGCCGGTGGGCGTGCGAAAATCAATTTCCTTGCGAAGCGAGAGGCGTTCCGCATCGGCATACTGGCCGGGCAGCCAAAAATCATCGTTCAACTCTTGCAGTTTTTTCCCTCGCAAATCGCTGAAGCGCAATCCCAGGATTTCCTCTCCTGTCCGGTTTAGGAGAAGAATGTGTCCGGCGAGATCCGTGGTCAGCAACCCCCCGCGCATGGAATGGATGATGTCTTCAGTGAAATCCTGCAGGCTTAGAAGCTCCTCGCGTTTCTCTTCCAGTTCCGCGCCTTTGTGACGGAGCGATTGAGCGAGGAGACTAGCCAGATAGGCGACCGCGAGAAAACCGAGAAGATTCATGACCAGCCAGGTACGCAAGCTCTCCGGAGTCGGCAGGCTTGCCGAGGTGCGGGAAATTCTTCCGGCGTAAACGAGAACGGTCATGGTCACGAGGAGCAGGAAGCAAACGGATGTGATCAGGAAGGCAATCCGGCGCGAAAACAGAATACTGGCAACGATGATGACCAGAAGGTAGAGCGAAATGAAATAGCTTTCCTGAAGACCGGTGGAATACACCAGCAGCGAAATCATCACCACATCACCGGCGACTTGCAGGCCGCCGTGCCAGCGGGCTTGTGGCACCCAGCGAAGAAGGATGAGATCCAGGAGCCCGAAGGTGATCCAGAAGATGATCAGCGGCAGGAAAAAGCGATTGGTGCTAAAGCCGGGAATGTACTGCGGCCAGACAACTCCCACGGTCAGGATGAGGGTGATCGTCAACAGACGAACACGCGTCAGCCAGTCCAGCCACTCCCTTGTAGCAAAGCTTTTGTCCATTGCTCGCCCGCGCCTTTTCCCGGCATCCGGATATCCCCAAGTTCAGGCAGGAAAAACGGAGGACAGAGGCTTATGCCACTGCCCTCCGTAAAGAGGGTGCTGCCGAGCGGGTGGAAGCTCGGTCTAGTGCATCGAGCTCAATTTGCCGATCAGCGAGAACAGCGGCAAGTACATGGAAATAACCACGCCGCCGACGATGACGCCCAAAAAGACGATCATGATGGGCTCGAGAGCAGTCAGCAAATCTTTTACCGCCGCATCAACTTCTTCTTCGTAGAAGTCGGCGATCTTCTGCAACATGGCATCCATGGCGCCAGTCTGTTCGCCGACGGCGATCATCTGGGTGACCATGCCGGGAAATACTTCCGAATCCCGCAACGGCTCGGTGAGCGACTTGCCTTCTTCGAGCGACTTCCTCACCTGCTGCAAGGCCCTCTCGACGACCGCGTTACCCGCGGTCCTCGCGGTGATGTCCAGACCTTCCAGGATCGGCACGCCGCTGGAGATGAGCGTTCCGAGCGTTCGGGTAAAACGCGCAACGGCAATCTTTCTCATAAGCACGCCGAGCACGGGCAATTTAAGGATGATGGTATCCAGCACGAAGCGGCCCTGGTTGGTTCCGTACCAGGCCTTTAATCCAAAGATTCCGCCGATGAGGGCCACGAGGATAAGCAAACCAAAAATGCTGCCGACGAAGTTGCTCAAAGCGATGACGATTTTCGTGGGCAATGGCAAGTCCACGCCGAGGCCCGCGAACAAGGTGGCAAAAATCGGCACGACTTTCCACAACAACAAAGTGATTACGCCGCCGGCCACCGTCAAGACGCCCACGGGATAAACGAGGGCGGACTTCACCGCGCGCTGCAACTTCACGTTCTTTTCGATATAGGTGGAAAGGCGCTGCAGAATGGTATCGAGAATACCGCCCGTCTCGCCCGCTTCCACCATGTTCACGTACAGGGCGTCAAACACCTTTGGCGAAGTGCGCATGGCGGCCGAAAGCGTGGCGCCACCTTCGACCTGGCTTCGCGTGCCAACCAGGACTTTTTGAAAGAACTTGTTCTCCTGCTGGCCGGCAAGAATCTCGAGACACTGAACGAGCGGCAAGCCCGCGTCGATCATGACCGAGAACTGACGCGTGAAGATGGCAAGCTCCTTGGCCTTCACGCCTCCGCCGAACTGGGGCATGTTGAACTCTTTGCCCTTTTCGGTCATTTTCGTCGCAGTAATCTGCTGACGCTTCAGCAAATTCTGCAGCTCGCCCTTGTTCGCGGCGGTCATCACGCCGCTGACACTGGAGCCGGAGCGGCTCGTTCCTTGATATTTATAGTCCGGCATTTGATTGCCTCCTCATTCCTCTAATCCTTCCGGCATCGTGCCGTCCAGATTGTTGAATCTCTCTCATCGCTTGCCACCCACGGGCGCCTTGCTGCCTCCCCCGGGTGTAGAAACTCCGCGGTTGATCATGTCCTGGAGTTCATCGGCATTGGATGAACGCGACATGGCCATGTCCAAAGTAATGGCCTTGGTAAAGTAAGCGTTGGCAAGACCCTGGTTGAAGGTCTGCATCCCGGTTTGTCCCGTACCTGTTTGCATCGCTGAATAAATCTGGTGAATCTTGTCTTCGCGGACCAGGTTGCGGATGGCCGGAGTCGGAATAAGAACTTCCATGATCATGGCGCGGCCGCGCCCATCGGCGCGCGGGAGAAGCGCCTGACAAAGAATGCCTTCCATCACCATGGAGAGCTGCGCGCGAATCTGCGGCTGCTGGTGCGAGGGGAAAACGTCAATAATACGGTTGATGGTGGAAGCGGCCGAGTTAGTGTGCAGGGTGGCAAAGGTCAAGTGGCCGGTTTCCGCGATGCGGAGAGCCGATTCGATGGTCTCGAGGTCGCGCATTTCGCCGATGAGCACGACGTCGGGATCTTCACGAAGCGCGGCGCGCAATGAATTTGCGAACGAATGTGTGTCGGCGTGGACTTCGCGCTGGTTCACAAGGCATTTCTTGTGGTTGTGAAGAAACTCGATGGGGTCCTCGATGGTGATCATGTGTTCTTCACGCTCGCTGTTGATCTTGTCGAGCATGGCAGCGAGTGTGGTGGACTTGCCGGAGCCGGTCGGCCCGGTGACGAGGACGAGCCCACGGGGCTTGTCGCACAGGCCTTTCACCACTAGCGGTAACCCTAGAGCGTCGAAACCCTTTATTTCCCATGGAATGGTACGGAAGACAGCACCGACCGCGCCGCGCTGATTGAATACGTTGCCGCGGAAGCGGGCCAGATTCTTCAAGCCGAAGGAGAAGTCCAGTTCCAGGTTTTCTTCGAAGCGATGTTTCTGCGCATCCGTCAAAACGCTGTAGGCCAGTGATTTGGTGTCTGCGGCGGTCAAAGGCGGCATGTCCAGGGGCCGGAGGCGGCCGTGCACGCGAACGCGCGGGGCGCTGTTCGTCGTGATGTGGAGGTCGCTGCCTCCCATCTCGATCATTTTCTTCAGCAATTCACTGAGCGTAATGCCAGCCATCCGTCACCTTCGATTCTATAAAACTGTTTCGCGCAGGACTTCTTCCATGGTCGTCTGTCCCAGCGCAACTTTCGTCAAGCCGCTGCGGCGCAGCGTGATCATTCCCTGCTCGATCGCCTTCTTTTTCAATTCCAGGGCGGAGGCGCCGACAAGGATCAATTCGCGAAGCTCATCATTGATTTCCATCACTTCGTAAAGACCGGTGCGGCCTTTGTAGCCGCGCTTGCCACACGTCGTGCAGCCCTTGCCATGATAAATCTTGGTTTTCTTCGACTCTTCCGGCGTATATCCGGCATCAATCAGCGCCTGCTCCGGCACTTCCAGTTCTTCCTTGCAATTCGAACAGATGCGACGCACCAGACGCTGGGCGCAAATCAGGTTCACTGAAGTGGCCACCAGGAACGGCTCGATACCCATGTTCATCAAGCGGCTGATGGTCGATGGCGCGTCGTTGGTGTGCAGCGTGGACAAAACCAAGTGTCCGGTGAGCGCGGCCTTCACGCCAATTTCCGCCGTTTCAAAGTCGCGGATCTCACCGACGAGAATGATGTTGGGGTCCTGCCGGAGGAAGGCACGAAGAGCGGCAGCGAAGTTCAAGCCGATCTGTTCCTTCATTTGGACCTGATTGATGCCCGCCAACTGGAACTCGACGGGATCTTCCGCGGTCATAATATTGGTGTCCACGGTGTTGAGCGTGGCAACCGAAGAGTACAGAGTATTGGTTTTGCCCGAACCCGTGGGACCGGTGACCAGGACCATACCATAGGGCTTCAAAATGTTGCGTTCGAATTTCTTGAGCGACTCCGGTTCGAATCCGAGCTTGGTCATGTCCAGCCGGAGGTTTTCCTTGTCCAGCAACCGCATTACGATTTTTTCGCCGTAGAGAGTCGGAACGGTGGAAACGCGGAAGTCCAATTCCTTTTTCTTTCCCTCGGCCTTGTACTTGATCATGATGCGGCCGTCTTGCGGCAAGCGCTTTTCCGCGATGTCCAGCTTGGCCATGATCTTCAAGCGGCTGGTAATAGCGTCCTTCAAGCGCAGCGGCGGGGTCATTACGGTTTGCAGCTGGCCGTCAACGCGGAACCTCACGCGCATTTCGAGTTCGTACGGCTCAATGTGAATATCGCTGGCGCCTCGCTTTACCGAATCCGTCAAGATTAAATTAACAAGCTTAATGATGGGCGCTTCTTCCGCGGCCTTTTCCAGTGTCGCGGTGTCCAGCTCCGATTCTTCGGCAGCCAGCTCGAGTTCGTTGTCTTCGTCAACGAGGTCCTTCATCAAGTTGCTGAGTTCCTCGTGGTTGGACGCCGCTCCACCGTAGAAACGGGAAATGGCGTCACCGATGGCCGACTCCGAGGCCACTACCGGCTCGACGTTGAAGCCGGTCATGAACTTAATATCGTCCATCGCAAAGACGTTGGTGGGATCCGTCATGGCGATGGTAAGGACGGAACCGACGCGCGAAAGTGGAATCACCTGGTAGCGCGAAGCAGTATCCTGCGGGATCAGCTTTATGACGTTGGGATCGATTTCGTAATATTTCAGATTGATGGAAGGAACGCCGTACTGCCGGGAGAGCACCCCGGTGATGTCATCGTCGGTGATAAAGCCCATCTTCGTCAGACAGCTTCCCAGCTTGCCGCCATTCGCGCGCTGAAATTCCAGCGCCTTCTGCAGCTGGTCCTGCGTGATGAGACTTTCCTTAACTAAGATTTCGCCCAAACGGACGGACATCCGCAGCACTCCCGACTGGGTTTGCACCCAGCGCTCACCTTAACAAATGACGACGATGAGCGTACCCAGAATTTATCGCTTCGTTCTGAAATGGCTAATACCTGCCCACCAGGACAGGTCTTATGGAAAGAGTACAGGTTGAATTCTTGACTTGCCTGTGCGCGGTGGCTATCTTGCCTTAGAGATGCTTGCGCGGCACATTCCGACATATTCTGGCCATGTTCCCGCTGTACTGACGAAAATTGTCCGCGGAGCGCGTGGCAAGAAGAATTTTGCCATTCCCTCAGCATTTCCGCGGCGTAAACCTTCATGAGCCACCTGGATAACAAGCAGCGCTGGGGTCTGGCCACCGGCGGAATTCTGCTGACGCTGCTGCTGGCGGCCGTGTTTACGTTCGGGTCGCTCGATGTTCCGTTCGAACCGCGCAACTGGCGCACGGTCATGGTGCTGTACGCGGTCTCGAGTTTCATTACCGCGGCCTTTCTCGTGTTCGGACTCATTTTAGCGCGTAGCACGCTGCGGCTGTGGGCGGAGCGAAGCAGGGAGCAACTTGGCGCCCGGTTCAAAACCAAGATGGCCGTGGGCGCCATGGCTATTTCC
>Ga0210383_10000328_pt1 | contig 45540 bp, 33 predicted proteins | sample IncBWC14OmetaG_FD_160072 | JGI IMG/M metagenome (GOLD analysis project Ga0210383, IMG submission 160072) | Forest soil microbial communities from Barre Woods Harvard Forest LTER site, Petersham, Massachusetts, United States - Inc-BW-C-14-O ...
ATAGTAGCCACCATTAACAGTCATATCCTACCTTTATTATCTTCAAATGCTCTTTCTCTTACAGGCCTTCTTCTCAGGGGGGTATCATAAACGGTAAGAGGGGTTACCATCACCGGAATTTACAAGGAGGGCAAAGAAGGATCCACGGTGATTAGGGGTTGGGTACCGACAACGCCAGTGGATTGCTTTTTCTCTGCTTTTGCCATGACCACAAAGATAACCAAATCTACCTCGGGAAATTAAGTTAGATTTTTGCCGATTGGCTACCAAAATATTCTGGGCTCTTGCAACAGTTTTATTCAACAGTGATTTTCCATTAGGCGGCCTTATTTGCGCCTACGTCTGGGCACTGCTTTCTCTATTTCCACCAGGAATCGTTCACCAATCACGCCAGTAGCCGGGGTGGCTGCTGGCAATATCAGTCGCTTGGCGTTGTCGTCGTAGTAGAGACCCTCAATCCCGATGTTGCAAGCGAGAAAATTATTGGTAATCAAGTCGCAAAGTCTTAGAGCCACGGACGGGTTGTTTTCATAGGCGGTATAACCATCGGGGCCGTAAATCACAACCATATTGCCACCTGGAAAGTACCGCCTCATTTTTTGTAACTGGTCTTCTTCAATCCGGCCACCTACTTTCTTGGCCTGGTAGGCTAATGATTTGTAATATTCGATATTTTCCGGAGGGTCGGTATAGTGGATTGTGATGATGCCGTCCGCACCTACAATCTTCTCAAGCGCGTTTTTGCCACGGCCGCGGAATTTATTGTAATAAAACCCCCAGGAATAGTCGCCTACTACGCCCCCTTCGGTACTCAAATTGCCGAAAAAGTCGCCGGTGATGCTGTCTTCTTCTTCTTTTGCCCGCATCCAGCTACGCTCCGCCCGGCCACATTTGGCTTGGATATAGCTGCTTAAAGTCTCTATTACCTCTTCCGGAACTGGGATCATGTAACAAAGTTATTAATTAAAGGTAGTGGATCAATTGGTGAAGGCTCTGGCATGCTCAAAATCTATGCCGTAGCGAACTTTAAGGAGTTCGATATGCGTTACGTTGCTCACGGATTGGAACAGGTCTTCAGTCTCCAATGCGGATAACAGGTTATTTCTCTTTGCGAGCTCTATGAAGTTTTCTCCTTTTGGCTTATCCTGAATCCAAATGCAATCATAAGCGAGAAGCAGGATTTCATATTTCGACAACTGCGATTTAATCAAATTAATATAGTAATCTCCTTGAAAGCCCTTTAGGCTTGTGTCATTGGCCCTATCATCGATATACTTGACGAGCAGGTATAAGTTCTTAAAATAATTTCCAAATGTATTGCCGTATTCCCGGTAAAGTTGAAAAAAGGAATCTTTAATCCGGTTGATTTCAGCGTCAATATCGGACGGATGCTTGTAGGCATTTCCAGGCATTCTGTGATAGATTTTTTGCAACTCATTGTACATAAATTTAAATGCGTCTTGTCCGTGAACATAGCCTTCCCGACTTAGGACGGTAATTGCCTTAAGGAGGCTATTATGAAATTCGATTTGTTTAAAAATCGTATTCTCGGCCGCCTGTACGCGATTGAGTATCGCATTTTCGTCGTTGCCTCTTTTCATTATACGCGCGGTTCGGTAAAGGATAATCGCCGTTACCGTTAGAATGATGGTATCAATCGTAAGATCCGGTTTGAGTGTGATGAACCAAATTTTCATAACTATAGTTGCTTTTTGCCGTAGCACTGGGCTTTACGGAAGTTTGTCAATGGATAGCTCGGGATCGGTACAGAGAGTCTTTCACCGCTTTTTGAAGGGTATTATCTATTGCACGCTCGTGGAGGCGGATACTGTCAAGTATTTGCGTGTCGTGTTGAATCAAGTCTTTTGTTCTGTCGAATTGGGCTCCTGTTATGGATTTAGAGGAAAAGTAGGCAGAGAAAAGGACTGCCATCAGGGAGACGGCTGTGACCCAAATGGTCACCCGAGTAAGTCGAATCTGTCGCTGATAATATTCGGGAAGCAGCTTGCTGAGGTTTTTAACGGATTCGTTGGTGGCCAGCGTGGAGGCATTTTGTTCGTTTTGACTTATAAAGTTCTTTGTAAAAGCCCAGCCTTCGAGGTTGATGGACATATAAACCTCGGTATTGTCAAGCGTGCAAAAGATATTTCCACCCGTTTGGTTGAGTTGGTGGTTTTCCGGACTGCAAATATAGGAGGCGTAGCCTGTTTTCTCGATCCGCTGCAGGGCCACGGTGATCCGGTTAAAGTTGTTGGCTCTGTCATCGTTTTCGTCCCTTATTTCTTTTAGAAAGGCGGTAAAATCTATTTGTTTTTGGTTGATGGCGTCGTATCGATAAAGGTAGATGAGTATTTGGTGCATTAAGGACCGTCGCATGGGCTCCTGGGAGATTTTGGTTTGATAGGGGGAAGTTAATGATTGGGGCGTGAATGGGATACCGTTTTTTAACGGTATTTTGCAGAAATGGTTAATGGGGTTTCGTCGGCGTTGGAGAATCAGCGGGTCACCGGACACCTTCGTTACGATAACATTGCTGGCCAGTACATCGAGCATTCTAACTAGGGGGATAATAAACGAGCGGAAAACTCGGTTTCGATCTTTGATTTGATGGTCACCCCTACGCGTTCAGCCATCCTCTATCGCACGATATGCTTATTTTTCTCATTTGTCCTTTACAACAAATTTCCCCACCGGCCTCTTAAAATTAGTCCCAAAAAATCGACAGCTGCCCAAAATACCAGTCCATCGGTGGCAATGGCCAAGCGGGACCTCCAAAAATAGTTCTTCTTCTCCGAAAATGGTCGCTAGCGGATGGAGGAGGGAACACCACTGCCAGAATTATGACGTGTTTCGGAGGGGTGGGGCATGGTTAGCTCTCGGCGGGCGGGCAGAGTCGGTGTACTGTTTTCGTTTTTAATTAGCAATATTTCAAAGAACTACCGGTAGGTGCCATTGTCAATAGACGACACAAAGATGGGGGTGAAAATAGAAAAGAGGTGTGGCGAACATGTGTATAGGCATATATAAACGTGTAAACACGGTTACCTACGGATCGGAAGGGTAGGACCGGCCGAGCTTGCGCGCAACGAGCGTTAACGTTATCAGAGGTCAGCATCCGATTTACCTTTCATAATTTCTTGGTTCAATTTTTCCATTTCGGTTGTGAAGGTAATGTCGCCTTGCAATGGATTAAGATCTTTTTCAAGGGTCATCCGTAAGGATCGCTCGATCATGTACCAAGCGGTGTGTTGGTTTTTGAAGTCAGCTACGGGTTTTAAACTGTAGGGGAAACCATTAAATTTGGCTAAATTGTATTTGTCAGGCCGTTGCCAGTCATAGTATTGCAGAAGAATGGGTATTATTTTAATATCCTTATGCTTTTCCCATCTGTCGATAGCATTTTTTATTTCATTCTCTTTGACATATTTATTCGACATAAGGTTTTCGCTGATCATGAAGAATATTAAATCGGCCTGGGCAAATCGCTCCTTGATCTCGGCATTCCAGTCCTGTCCGGCTTCTAACATAGTACAATACCATGGGCTTTCGATCAGACCAAGGTCATAAAGAGGGACCAAATATTGGCGAAACTTGTCTACCATTTCTAAGTCGCGCTTTGAGTAGGATATGGCGACTTTTTTTACTTTTCTAAACGATCGATTCGTAAAGGCTTCGAATGGATAAACAGTGATTGCTTCGCCGGTTGATAATAGCTTGCCGTCCGGTGATTTTATTTTTGTGGCGATCAGAGGTGATTCAATCGTATATAATTGGGCGTATTCGATGAAATGGATTTCGTCAAGCGAAATATACAGGTCGGATGGGCGGCATTCCGGTTTTTCATAAAGCATTTCAGCATGATCAAATGCAATTTCACGTATTTCATTGTCGTCAGCCTCTCCAACAGGTTTTGCACTTATAAAGGTATTGAATTGATCGAAATTCAAGATATGCATGTCCCAATATGTCGTCATTATCAGATAGAACAAATACCGCAAGTTGTTAAACTTAATTTTATCATCAGGTTCTTCCGGATAGTGGATATGTACTTTTATTTCTAGACGTTGGCTGTCTAATTTGATCAATATTTTTGAATTGCCTTCAAAAGTGAACAACAGTTGGTTACGCCAGAATTTTTTCCGTTCTGGCAGTATGCCAAACGAGGAAATTAATTGATTGATTAACCCAAAAGGCATGAAATGAGTAAACTTTAGAGTAAACTTCGGAGCGCTAAATCCGAAAAAGTAAAAATATGTGTCCAGGTCATCTTCTTCCACCAGAGGTAGAAAATTTGGAATTATATATTCAGGGCCAGATTCCCCACTCCGGTGATAGAAAATTACCTTCTGCAATTTTAACAGATTTATGATTTGAGGGGAAACTCCTGCAAATTTTGCTTCCGGTACCCGTCCACCCTTCAGATCCGGGTCGTCCTTTCGGAGAATTTCGGTGTGAATGTATTTCACAAGGGCTTCGGGGTTTAGCCAAACGTCGTTGGGCATTTGCTCGATGTAATATAGCAACAAGCCCTTTTTGTGTAGTTGATCAAGCTCGTCCCTCAAAAACCGGTGTGCGTCTGGTTTGTGTCGACTATAATGAGGAAAAATATCAATGTCTACATTCTTTGGTTCGTGTGACGCTTGCGTTCTTTCCGTAAGGATATATCGAATAAAGTCTATATACCATTTTGGTTCTTGCCTGGTAGTGATTTGTTTCCGAATTTGGTCGAGGATTAATGTTTTTAAATATTGACGTGCGATAGTTGTTAGGTTGTTTTCTTTCAGTAACGATCCTTCCGACGGGTTTAGGGAGAGGTAGAAGCTGTTGTCAATTCTGAAGCCTGAAGTATCTTCAAGGTTTACGGCTGCGGGTTCTTGATCAGCATGAGTTTGAACGAGCAATAGCGGGCCAGGAGCAGAATAAAATTTCTCGATTTCGAGGTAATTCTTTTGACTGAGCCAATAGGACAGGCTAAGATCTTGGGTGAGAACTCCATTGGCGTCCTTGGTAAGGCGATTTTCATTGGACGATTGCGTCCAGAGTAGAATAGTGAATGATCCTCCGGATAGGAACGCACGATAGATTCCATGATAATAATCTTGGCCGCCAAAATCGAAGAAGATGGCCAATGGGAGATCATAGTCGTTTTTTCCATATTCTTTTATCGCGACGATATGAGTGCTGGTCAACGCGGGCAAGACTTCGTCTTGCGCGATATAGCTGAGCAAAGATGATTTTCCGGTTGCATGGTTGCCTAGCAGCAACACTTTGACTGGCAACTCTATAGGCTCTTTCTTTTCCTCCTCCTGGCGCAAAAGATAAGATATGACTGTGTCAAAATGGTTGCCGGATGGAGACAAGATAATGTCAAGACCTTCCAAGAATGGATTGTTGTCCACCTGCAGTTCCTTAAGCATAGGCATTCTTAAGATAGGGGTGACATCTTTGACCAGATTATTGCTAATGTAAAGCCTTTCTATCGGTGATTCGGCGAGAGAGGTAATTTCATTGATTAAATTTTCTCGCGCATTCAGTCCAGATAGTTGTTGGAGATTACGAATTGGATCGATAGACTCAATTTTATTGTTCAGTATCGTCAGCTGTTTCAGATTGGCAAGGTTGGCAAGCGGCCTTAAATCGGCGATCAAGTTGTCCGACAGGTCTAATGCTTCCAGTTCTTCAAGCTCTGTTAAAAAGTCCAATTTCTGCAAATTGCATTTCCGGATCTGTAGGGTTTTTAGTTTCTTCAGTGCATTAATAAATGAAAAATCATTTGATCGTATTTCAGAGAGCAATAAAACGCTCAATTTCTCTTGAAAGCGGGTGATTAGTGTAAGATCGTCAATCGTGCAATTGAGAAGCCCAAGATCTACCAGGTGAAGTCGTTCGTTTGTGAGGAGGTCGCCTGGAATGAAGATGTCCTGAAGATAGAGCCTTGAAATGAACCCCTGTTGGTCGAGTTTGTAATTTTTTTCGGTAAGCGGCGTGCCAAGCAATTGTTCAATGACGGACACTGTCAGAGGCTTTTCACCAAAAAAAGAGTCGTCGACTGGGGTCGACTTATTGCTTAAATACTTTTTCAGCTTCTGAAAAACTTGCCTGTCAGAAATAGAAATGATAAAAGTTTGGTTCTTCGAGGCGAGCACCAGAAGATAGTCGTCGGCTACCAATATAGGGTCTAGCTTTCCGGCGCCGATTCCCAACAAGGGCAGGCTAATGAACTGGTCGTTGCGTGTTTCTTGGAGAATCTTGATACAAATCATTCTGATTCTTCCAATGTGGGTCTGTTTACCAGTGACGGAAGCTGCATAAATAATTTTCCTTGGGTTTACATTTCTCTGAAGGGTTTCTGTTCGAATGAGGTCGGATAATGGTTGTATTTTATTTTTAACCCCGAGTGTCTGAAGAGCCAGGTGCACTCTATCTGTCGCGGTCCCTTCAGCGGAAATTGGCAGAACAATGACTTCGCTTTTGTGAATCGTTCCAGGATCAAGCAAATCTCCGAATGTGAACACCAGATTGCGAATACGAAAGGAATCTATGGTACTTTGTGGCATTGCGTTGGGTTTGGTTCGCAAATGCAATAAAGGATTTTTTGACAAGAAAATTACCCGTTTTTTAACCCATTCTGAGCACCATTGAATGAAAGGCGGCCCGATTTCGGACGGCTTTCGTATGGCTGGCGACATTGCCTGGCAGCCAACAAACGCTTGGTCTACCGCTACCGGCGATGGGTGTTTAACGTGTCGGGAGGATATCCACTACACGATAATAGCAGTCATGCTGGCAAGGGGCTAATCTATAGTTTCGAGCTTGTGCAGGAGCCTTTTCACTTGGCTGATGTCCATGCCCTGGTCGCTTTTCATCCGCGAGTTTTCTAAAATGCGTTCCGCATGCCACTTCAATTCTGATGGGCCGGGGAATCTGATTTTAAGCGCGTCGTCGGCCTTTTCAATAAAGTCCTTTACCAAAAGTAGGTCTCCTTCTGACTTTGCACTGAGGGCATTCAGCCAGCCTCTAAGGACGTGCCGAGCGCTTGGAGGCCGGGTAACATCGAAGGACGGATCGACGAGGATATCGACGATATCAAAAAGGATATCCAAAACTGCGGCGGTATTTAAATAGGCCACCTGAGGATCCAACTGCATCATGGCGACGACTTCCGAATTGATTTTTAGGTACTTGGAGAGGTATTTCAATCCATCCAGGGAGCCTAATGATACCAATTCACGGGCAAGATAGGCTTTGCTTCGATCCACTACCTTCGGGTCCGACAAATGCTTCAGGCACTCGGTTTTTACTTCTTCGTAGCGTATTGGGCCGAGCTCCCGGACAAGATGAAGATAGTAATAGTCATCCGGGACGCTGGTTTGGAACAAGGGTAGTAAATCTTCTTTGTCCCCGCCAGCTAACACGTAAAACTTGCATAGATCCTCGGTTTTGGCACTATCCATTTTTTTGCTATATATGGCATCGCGGAGAAAGGGCAGCGCGCCATCGAGCTTAAGTCGTGCTGCAATGGAAAAATGCGCAAAAAGGACTGCTTCTAATTGAATGCCTTTCTTAAGATGATTTATGACCGCCTTGGCAATTACATATCTTGCCTTCTCGGCGCCACCGAGTTGTTCTTCAATTTTTTGGTGCAGAGAGCTTTCCGTTTTGCTAAAAGTCAGTGATGGCGCTCGGACGCCAAAACGGTCCAACCACAATAATTCAGGCAAGTATTGGGGTGGCGTGGGAAACCCAAATTGTTGAAATATGCGCCCAACGAGATCTTCGGTTGTTTTCCAGTGGAAAATATCACCGGCCATCCAATAGGTGTTTTCGAATTTGCATAAAGGCAGTTTTTCGTCGTAGAATTGTTTGACGATATTTGCCGCCTGCTTGTAGAGATCAGGTTCATTGGGCATCCGCTTCATAAGCTGCGTCACACGGAAATACTCAAAATTGTCATTGCTTTTGAGGTTATCAAGGCAATTTTTAAGTGTGGGGCGGATCATGGCGTCGAAAAACTGACGTAAAAACTCTTCGACGAGCGGAGTTCGGGCCTTGTAGAGTGGAGAAGTATGGTCAAGCGTTTCGAACAAATCGTGGATGTCTTTGAGGGGCTTTTTTCTTAACTTGAAATATCGCCTAATGGCGGTACTGAATTCTTCCCGGCTACGAATTGTTTGCAGGTTATTTTCAGACCGTTCTCGCGCAGCCTGCCATAGTTTGTCGTTCTCCGTTTCGTTCCTTACTGCCAATATTTCCTCACCGGCTGCGGCATTTGCCTTGATGGCGAATTCCCGTTTCAGACTGCCGGCATCATGCGGATATATGGCGAGGCCGACATTTGTCAAAACGTGCGGTTTCAAATTCTTGTCTTCAAACAGCGCCAAATATATGTCGAACAGCTCTTCCGGGACAATGGGTCCTGGTATCCAGCGTTCCTCTACCATTATGTCATCCATGAGCAGCATTCCCATGGCTGACCTTGTTTCAGTCTTGTCGAGAAAGAGGTCGATTTCTGGATAATTTTCATGTTGGTAATGGTGCCACACTGCTTTAAAGAACTGACTGATCGGGATAAGTATTTCTGCCTTGGGGCCTTTTTCATCGTTCTTGTAAATCTCCGCGCACTTGTCAAAGAGTGCGGTGAAAAAAGGATAGCTTGGCGGGCCTGGTATTTTGCTAAACTTAAGCAAAGCAGGTGAACTCAGCGCCTTAAATAACACTTTCGCTTGTTCTACCGTGGACAGCTCGAGCAGGAAATCTACAAGGGGGTAATCCGAGCCTCCTTGGGACGTTTGCCTATTCGCTTCTACCCAAATGGGAAGGCCGTCGACGGCATAACCCCAAAACTCAACTGTCATATTGAGCCTGCAAACCCATTCGTAAACCCGGCATCGAAAAAAGTGGTCTGCGTTATTGCTTGGCCGCGAAATCACGGCCGCTACATCTGCCCTGTCGCCAATCTTGTGAGCCCCAAGGATTCCAAGGAGCTCGTAATAAATACGTTTGCTCGCGGGCTTTTTCAGGTATTTGAGGGTAATGGCTAATATATCTTTTTTTTCATTTACGGATAAGGATAGCGACTGCAAGACTCTCAGGCAATACTCTTTCTTATCGTCCGGTGTGGTTTTGTGTTCAAATTGATCGATTAAAAATCGTGCAGCGTCTGGGGTGCCATCCATAAATCTACCAATCTTTTCAGGCCTTGTTCGCAAAGGCCACATGTTGTTGACGAGCATATACCTCATCAGCTTTTTAAGGGCTTCGAGCTTGAAATTTTGGTCCGGATAGGATGAGGGTTCCGTCTCGAAAATTAGCTCAGGACTGTCCTGCTCCATCAAATTTATAATCTTCTGTCGAATTGGATCTGTTTTTGGAAGAATAGCAATCGCAGAGGACAATGTTTGAATCCACTTCGTTTTTATCTTTTTGTTCGTCTTGTCGACACACACGATCTCTTCTATTTCTTCGAAATCCATGGACGCCAGCACACTCGCTGCCAGATGCTCTTGCAAAAAGGAGTTGGTAAAGCTCCACTGGCCCTTTAACTCGGTGATCAACGGGTTGTTTCTAAGCAATTCCTTCTCGGCAGGCGACGGGAAGAGGTTGTCCAAATCCAACGGAGAGAAGGCGTTCTTGCCAGTCACTTGGAGGGCCATCGCGAACTTGTTGATCAGACGCTGGAATTTCATGAATTGATGATCTAAGTACCCGCCACCGGCTAATTGGCGGGATGAGGCTTTTTCGTAAGCCCGTTGGAGAAATTTGTTTATCGCATTTAGTGGAGACGTCGGAAGATTTTCTGAAAGTTCAAATTCGTCGATTAAAGTTGTCAAATAGAATGGGTGGAACAGCCATGCGTTGAGCCCAGAGCTTAATGCCTGTTCGGTAAATGTCTTCGCTTTGGCGCCCAATCGAATGCGCAGATATGCATGGATTTCTTCAGACTCTAGTTGGGCCAATTCGAGAATTTTGAAATGGGATAACGTCTCGTCAATTTTAAAATCCTTGAAATGTCTTGTTCGACAGGAAAGGATTATTTTGGTCGCAGGATAGGAATGACTGAAGGAGTGGATAAATTTAGCCATTTCATCGATGCGATCATCCCGCACCTCGTCTGCGGCGTCGAACATAAGGACAAGGTCGTCGCTCGCCTTTTCCCGCCATCCGGGGCCGACTGCATCATCGAGGATTTTTTCGATCGACTGTACATTCGCATTCTTAAGTTCGATGAGTATTGGGAGTAGTTCTGCCTTACCTGTTCCCAATTCATGGGCCGCGTGTTTCAAATAGGTACTTTTGCCCTGGTATGGGTCACCTAGGATGCAATATTGGTGGACTGGGGAGTCCTTGGTCAGAATGGTCGTCAAATCAATTTTAACAGCGTTGGTGGGGCTCCAGAAAAGTTCGTGGAGGCTTGGCTTTTGGTCTTTTCTCGAAGTTGGGCGTTCCACTAAAAAGCGTGGCATCATGTTGGGAACGGGCGCCAGGTGCTCAACGATGTCGAGATCGAAGCGCGCGTTGCAAAAGTCTTCTGCCTCGTTCCTGCCAAAAAAGCGGTCGACCAATCGCCAATGGTTCTTTAATTCCTCTTGAAGGTCATTGACGTCCCAGCATTCGAAAGTGACGCCATGCTTCTGTTTAAGCCGTTTTTTTTCGGCCTCCACTCTTTTCTGAAACTTTTCCTTTCGTTGATCGGCGCTGGCGAGGATCGTGAAGCAGACCCCTGAGGTGCAAAAAATTCCATCGGTAAATTCTTGGATAGCTTTTTCCAACTTGCCTTCCGTATTGAAATCCTTCTCGTTTTTGCACTGTATGTAAATCTGCGGCTCGCCAGGTAGCTCCAGGCTTTTCAGGTCTATCCCATCTTGGCGATGGCCTGATTTAAGGTGTTCTTTAAATTTCCTATTGCCGTAGAGGGTACTCGATAGCGGTATACATAGCTGTTGAAACTTCTTATAGCCGATTCCTCCCCAGTCCAGATTTTCTTTCATTGTTAGGCTCTTTAATTCAATCAACTTTACAAAAGAATGTAGGCAACTGCTATTTTGTTACTCCCACACCAGCATTGGACACCCTCTTCCCTCTACGTTTTCCTACAGGCAATAAAATACCTATAATTCAGTTATTTTCGCTATTTTTGCATGAAGTATCGGTATTTATGAGTGGAAAGAAAACAACCTTGCTACCCGGCCCGGAAAAAATCCTTAAGGAATTGGGTGTCAACCTAAAATTGGCACGGAAGCGCCGGAAACTGACCCGCAACCTGGTTGCGGAGCGTGCGGGCATTGCCCGGTCGACACTGCAGCTTATTGAGGATGGGAATCCGGGGGTGGCAATGAGCAGTTATCTGCAGGTGCTGTTTGTACTGGGCCTGGAAAAGGATCTATTACGGGTAGCAGCGGATGATCTGCTCGGTCGGAAATTGCAGGATGCGGCTTTATTGAATAAAAAGAAAGGTAATGACAAAGCAAATTGAAGTTTACGCGGATTGGATCGGCTTGGACGGACCGAAGCATATGGGCCAGCTGACGGCACAGTCGATCCGGGGGCGGGAAATCTTTTCCTTCGCTTACCGACCGGAATGGTTGGAAGTTGGCGGGGCGTTGGTGCTCGACCCGGACCTACAGCTTTTCATCGGTGCACAATACGTGCGCGACGCGAAACCGAATTTTGGTTTGTTTACCGATTCGGCACCCGACCGTTGGGGACGGGTACTGATGCAGCGGCGAGAGGCATTATTGGCAAAGAAGGAAGATAGAAGGCCGCGCACTTTGATGGAAAGTGACTATTTGTTGGGTGTTTTTGATGCCTATCGCCTGGGCGCCCTTCGGTTCAAATTAGATAAAGATGGACCGTTCCTTGATGATCAGGCGACGATGGCCGCCCCGCCGATGACGGCGTTGCGCACATTGGAGGAGGCCAGCCTGCATTTGGAACAGGAAGATGCGGCAGATGACCCTGCGTTTGGGGTTTGGCTTAATCAACTTTTATCGCCGGGTGCAAGTCTTGGCGGGGCTCGGCCAAAGGCCAGCGTAATTGATCCGGAAGGACGTCTATGGATCGCCAAATTCCCAAGCGGCATCGACGACCGGGATATAGGCGGATGGGAAGCGGTAGTAAATGAATTGGCCCTACGGGCGGGCCTGAATGTCGCGCAAGGGCAAGCGAGGCGGCTAACTCGACAACATCATACGTTCTTAACCCGGCGCTTCGATAGAGATGGAAAGGGGCGTATCCACTTTGCATCGGCGATGACCTTGCTCGGACGGACTGACGGCGCGGATGCGGCTACCTCATCCTACCTGGAACTGGCGGAATGCATTGCAAAAGTAGGCGCCCAAACCAATTCCGACCTCGAAGAATTGTGGCGTCGGATAGTCTTCAATATCTGTATCAGTAATGCGGACGACCATTTGCGCAACCATGGGTTCCTCTTGACGCCTAAAGGTTGGGTTCTGTCGCCTGCTTACGATCTGAACCCGGTACCCGATGCGCAAGGATTAACGTTGAATATTGATGACACCAACAATGCGCTGGATATGGAGTTAGCGGGGAGCGTCGCGCCTCAATTCCGGGTCAAGCCAGAGCGCAGTAAACAGATTGTCGAAGAGGTTACCAAGGCAGTCAATGGATGGTCGGGGCTGGCTGCAAAAATGGGAATACCGAGGTCGGAGCGGGAGAGGGTTGGAGTGGCGTTTGACGTGGCCTCAAACCGTTTATAAAAGTCGTTGATTCCAGGCAGCTTTTCTCCGGTTCTTCATGACCAAAATCTGGTCGTCAGGCTGAACTGCAATAATAGTATGTTACCTTCAACCTGCTTCTTTCAGGATTACCCTGTTGCCTTCTTACTTCGGAGAAAAAAATAAAATGCGCAATACATCGCTGAAAAAATCTTGCCGTATTTAATTCGACCTTAATTGCACGTTGAAAACTTGATAATTTTTGGTTAGAATCACATTGCTACCTCGCTTATCTTGAGGCAAATCAGTGAATTCCAGCAGATATTTGCCTTTGACGTAGGCCGTTATTTTCGGACTAGCCTTAGCCAGAGTGGTTTTGGCAAACCCATCAATTCGCCCGGCTGCGATTATGCTTTGTAGAAAATTTAGATCCTTTGTCCACAAGACGCAGCTAACGGCGCTATCCTTGTAGACGAGTTCAAATGTCTTGGAAGAATCACGGCTCCGATAGGATTCATATGCCGTTCCGGAGACTGCCGCCGGTAGATGTGGCCCTTTAAAAAACTTATAAGAGTTTACTATCGAATCCTTGTACGATCTCGACGCAATCATTTTTTTTAGCATGTTGAAAGTAATTGTTTGCCCATTGCAGTTAATGTGGAAGCAGTAGAATAGTATTAGGAGGAATACAATCTTATTTTCGAAACGCATAAAGGCTGATTGATATTGTAAGTATCCTGTTTCGAAGCCAGTTTAAAGTTAGACAAAAAGTTTAATTTTAAGCTGACCTTTGATGTGGTAAAGTCTCGATCCGGATTTGTATTTTGATAACAAAAAGGTGCGACAGAATGTGTTTCAAACTGATGACTTTCCTGGCGCCGCCCTGGCTCAAATCCGGCTATCTGCCCGAACCGCCGCTATGGCATGCTACCGTATTGCCGGCTCCATGAGGATTACCCTGTTACCGGTAATGGCAAGATGTAGGAATGCATGACAATTGTAATCCGCTGACACCTCCGAAGTCGAATAAAATATCCTGGATGCGTAGTCCGAAAGGGATGTAATGGCCAAAAAACCCAAGCGAGATTATGAAATTTAAAGTCTTCCGTTCACGCCGAATTCGCTCTAGCGTTATTTTCAATTTAGGCTTCAAAAATTCTAATGCGACAGGTCTTGAGGCGATGATCCTTCAACACCTTTTCGGCTGCCACAATTTGGCTTAAAATACAGTTTCCTGCGATCTGTAAAAGCGATTGAACGAACAAGTATTTCGGGGGATAAGTTTAGGCTACCGCAGCCGATCAACATCGGGTCAATTCTCAGCTTTTGGAACGGCTTTGGTGCCATCAGCCGGTCGCTATGACGGCGACATATTCTGCACTGGTAAATGTCCCCAATGCCGTCATATCTACCGGCCGATGGGAATAGCTTTCATCCTGGCATGATAGCAAGTGAACACGATCTTATTTGGGCCATCAAGGTATCCGATCTTCCGCTTATTTTTACCCTTGAAAAAGGCCCAAGGAGTGTGAGTATGAGGAGCAAGGTGAATGGGGAGGCTGAGCAGTTATCGCTGTTCCCGAGATTAGAAGAACAGGAGTTTTGGGATAAACTGCGGATCATTGTGCGTGAGGAAGTAAAACGGAAAGAGCCAGGCGCTCACGCGCCTGGTAAGGTCCAGGTAGATGGTCTCACGCAAATGCCCTTATACAACATGGATGACGTACGGAAACTTTTCCGCGGTGTGAGCCGATCGACGGTGTATCAGTGGATCGACCGCGGGTTGTTAAAACCGGTAAAGCTGCGTGGAAGAATTTATTTCTTATGGAAAGACATAGAGGGCCTTTGGAATAGTTAAGTGTATTGTCAAAATCATTCCGCCTTCAGGCTATTTACCGGGTTAGCTCTGGCCGCCCTGATGGTCTGGAAACTGACCGTCAGCAACGCGATGACTATTGCGGCAAATCCACCCAGCGCATAGATCCACCAGGGCATCGTCGTCCGGTAGGCAAAGTCCTGCAGCCATTGATTTATGCCCCAACCGGCGAGCGGTGCGGCGATAAGCGCCGCGAGTAGCACCAGTACGATGAATTCCCGTGAGAGGAGAGATACAAGATGGGGGACACTTGCACCCAGCACCTTCCGGATGCCAATCTCCCGGGTGCGTTGGTTGGCCGTGAAAGCCGCGAGACCAAAGAGGCCCATACAGGAAATGAAGATAGCAATGCCCATGCCTATATTCATCATCCGTGCCGTCTGGTTTTCCCGTTCATATAGCTTTGCCATCGATTCGTCGAAAAAGCGAGAATTGAATTGCTCTTTAGGATAGCTTCTTGCGAAGAGCGCTTCAATCTTGGTGAAAATCCCTTTCATCGTACCGCCGGATAGGTTGGCGCTGGCGAGTTTGACGCTAAGCACTCCGCCCCCGTCGCTCTGATAAGTGAAGAAGAAGGGGCCGATCTTGTCACGCAGACTGGTTGCATGAAAATCCTTTACGACGCCGAGTACGGGACCGACGATCCCGCCGAGCGCGCTGCTCACCCGATGCCCAACCGCGTCGGCCGGCCGGCTAAAACCGAGCGCTTTTGCAGCCGCTTCGTTGATGATGAACGCCCGGTAGCCCTTGGCGGGTACGGTACCCAACCTGACAGAGTCAGACGGGAAGAAATTCCTACCGGCGATCAGGGTCAGTCCATATAGGGACATAAAGCTGGTGTCGATGAAGTCATAACCCGCGTCGATCCGCACATAAGTAGCTCCCCTGTTCTCAAGTACCGTACCGTTATGGCCGCGGGCTCCGGGACTGTTGCTGCTGAGGGATACCTGGCTGACGCCAGTAATCCTTCTGATCTCCGTGGCCAGCGCGGCGTGCCGGTTCCCCTGCTCCCACGGCAGAACGATCGTGACGATGGCATCTTTTTTAAAACCCAGATCGGTGTTAATCATGTAGCGGATCTGTCGCCCCATCATGATCGTACCCATAATAAAGACCAGGCTGACGGCAAACTGGAAAACGATGAGGCCCTGACGCAGATAACTCCTGGAGTTTAGCTGTTGACTACCTTGACCCCGCAGGGCGATCACCGGCAGGAAGGACGACAGAGCCCACGCGGGATAGCATCCCGCCAGCAGGCAAGTGACTGTGACCGTCAGGCCGATGAAGACCCAGGTATTGGGATCGGCGACCCGGAACCGGACACCCTCCGGGATGAATCCATGCAGGGCAGTGATGACGGGATTCGCCAACAGGAGGGCGAGTACCATGGACGCAAGAACGATGATCACAGTTTCGCTGAGGAATTGCCAGACAAGGCCGGCACGGCTGCTGCCCAGCACTTTTCGGACGCCTACTTCCCTTGCCCGGAGTATGGCCTGCGCCGTGGACAGATTGACAAAGTTAATGGCCGCAATCAAAAGGATAAAAAGGGCGATGGCGGCCAGGGCATACAGCGTTGGCTTATGCGCCCGGCGGCCATAGTCGTCCCCAAATGCGCTGTTGAAGTGGATATCCGAAAGGGGTTGGAGTGTGAGGCCGCCTTTGGTATCACCGATGAATGTTTCGTGCAGTTTGAAGAAAGCCGGGAATTGCTTTTCCGCCTGTGCCACGGTTGTGCCGGGCGATAGTTTGACGAAGGCGTTGGCGCTGCTCTCGAAGGCGTTCCAGCCACTAATGTCATTTCGCACCCAACTACGCCCGATCGTGGGATACGAAATAAGGTCCGTGAAGGCGAGGTCGCTGTTCTGCTGCCAGTCTTCGACGATGCCCGCGACAGAGACCGTCAGCGAATCGTAATAGACCACGGAACGCCCCATCCAGTCGCCAGGACTTCCATGCCCAAAATAGCGTTTTGCCTCTGATTCGGTCAGCACCACCGAAAAGGGCGCTGTCAGGGCCGTTACGGGGTTGCCCGCCAGCCATTTATAATGGAATATCTCGAGATACTGAGGGTCGGCAAAAGCGATGTGCTGCCGCTTGCCTTCCTGGATGCCGGGAAAGACCCTGTCCGGTTTGCCCGTCACCGGTATGATCACTCTGCAGTCATCCGTGTAGATGCCCGCGACGACACTGAAACCGGTGGACTCACGCCGCAAATCGGCAGCGAGCGGTGGTGGCAAGGATGCCCCTTCGCTTATTTTTCCGTCGGGACCGGTCATCCACACACCGACGCGGTAGATCCGGTCGCGATCGGCGTGGAAGGTGTCATAGCTGAATTCAAAGCTCACGTATAAGTAGATCACGATGCAAGAGAGTACCCCCAGGGAGAGACCGAGGATGTTGATGATCGTGGTCAGCTTATGCCGGCCGAGACGGCGCAGGGCGAATGGCAGTAGTTTCTTTACCATGATGTAGCAGGATGTGTCATTTTAAATGCCAACTTGGGGCCATTTTCAAAGGTGCTTGAAAACCATGGTTTTATTGGTTGCGTAGGTTAACCGCCTGTCCTTTTTCGATACAGTCGGTGTTCTTTTTGAATACCTCAATGTCTCCGCGTCGCATCCATAATTCTTTCACCTTTAGTGCCGCTTCCTGAGGGTCGACGCGGATATAGCGATAGAAATCTTTCTCACGCTTATGGCCGCTTATTTTCATAATTAAGTATACCGGCGTTCCAGCGAGGAATTCGTTTGTGCAAAAGGAGCGCCGGGCGGTATGGGAGGTGATCCAGGCATATTTGGGTTTTTTGACTTCGATCATCCTGTTTGCTTTGCGATAGCTGAACTTGATCGGACGCTCGATGCCGGCGAGCTTGCCGATCTCTTTGATCTTTTGATTGAATTCCGAGTTGCAAATTCGTGGGATGTCGTTTTTGAACTCTTCGGTGAAGATTGCCTTTGCCTCCTTTCGAAGGGGGATGACGACCCAGTGTACCGATTTTTCCTGCTTTTTATAGAGCATATCTTGTTGGAGGTCCTCTGGCTTTAGGTTGGAAAAATCGGAGAATCGCAGTCCTGTCAGACATCCCAGGACAAATAAGTTTCTCGCGGGTGCCAGGTCCGGGCGCTCCTCCAGATTGAGTGTGTAAATTTGCCCGATCTCGTCCAGGTTAAGATAGACAGCGTCTGTTTCCTCTGTAGGTACTTTATAGTCGGAAAGGTCAATGGCCGGGATGATCCTGCGCTTGACGCGATCCCTAATGAAAATCCGGAATTGGTGGATCGTCTTGCCAATTGTATTAACACGCAGTCCAACGGCTTTGCCTTTCTTGCGAGGCAATGTATAATGATGGGTCAGAAAGTCGAACAGGTCTTCATAAAATTGAAAGTCGAGGGCTTCAAATTGGATGGGCTTCCCCCTATACTTCTCGAAAGCCTGGAAATGGAGGCGCATGCTTTGGAAAACGGTAAGCGTACCGCGTTTGACCTTTCTCGATTTTGCCTGTATATATTCGTCCATTTGTTGAAGAAAAAAGGACGTTTCGGTTTTTTCCATTTGCGTCCTCAACTTCCAGTCGTGTTGGATCAATCTATCAAGACGCAGGTTCGGACTGAATCTTTCCTTGACGAATTCCCCCGGGTGTTCGATGCCGCTCGATTTGGCCAATTTAATAAGATCCTCTGCAAGGCGGTATAGCCGGACAATCTCGTCGTTCAATTTCAAATGGTCACCAAACGATGTTGGCAGGCTGTCTTTGATCCGCTGTTTGTGGCGATCCCAAAATTTGGGTGGGATACCGATTTCGGTGTTGAGAAAGACGCGGTGTCCGGCACCAGAAAAGTATTGCAAATAGATCGGAGAAGTGCCGTCTGACTTAATTCTTTTTTCTTCGCATAGTATACGCATACAACATCGTTTTTTTAGTCGCGTTTGGAGTCGCGTGAGTGGCCATATTCGACGTTGTACGTATTTGTAAAGTTAGACGACCTCGGCTGATGCCTCCTGTTATAGTATTCTAAAAACCAATAGGTTACTTGCCCGAATTTGTACGAAGCTGTACAAAACAAAAAAGGCTCACATTTCTGTGAACCTCGCTGTAGCGGACTGGACGGGACTCGAACCCGCGACCTCCGCCGTGACAGGGCGGCATTCTAACCAACTGAACTACCAATCCAACCTCCGAATCAGCGCTGAATCCGGGAAAAAACGCCGGAAAGGAGCGATATTTTTCGGGATGGCAAAGATAGGTGAAATTTGACTTTCTCCAACAAACCCGGTCAAATCTTTTTGTAGGAATACGTTAACCCTTAATTTTACAAAATCCGGGCGTAGGCTGGAAAGACTTTACGACCGTTTGGAAGAAAAGATTCAATCAATCGAGAGAAATATCTATGCCTCAAGCCAAAAATCGTCAATTTCTGGATTTCGAGAAACCGATCAAAGAGCTATATGACGAAATTGAAAAGCTGAAACAGACTGCCGAAAAGACGAAGGTCGATCTGAGTGATTCCATTCGCAAGTTGGAGGACCAGGTGTTGGAGAAGCGCCGGGAGATTACCCGGAATTTATCTCCGTGGCAGAAGGTGCAGCTGAGCCGGCATCCGGACCGGCCTTATACGCTGAAGTATATCGAGAAGATGTGTACCAACTTCGTGGAGCTGTTTGGCGACCGGAATGTCAGGGATGACAAGGCGATGATCGGGGGATTCGCGCAACTGGAGGGACGTACGGTCATGATGATCGGGCAGCAGAAGGGCACCAACACGAAGATGCGGCAGCTCCGGAATTTCGGAATGGCCAATCCCGAGGGTTACCGGAAGGCGCTGCGGTTAATGAAACTGGCGGAGAAGTTCGATAAGCCGATCATTACCATGATCGATACGCCGGGTGCTTATCCCGGGATGGAAGCGGAGGAGCGGGGTCAGGGTGAGGCGATCGCACGAAATATCTACGAGATGATGCGGCTGAGGGTGCCGGTTATTTGCGTCATCATCGGCGAGGGCGCATCGGGCGGAGCATTGGGGATCGGCGTGGGGGATAAGGTGTATATGCTGGAGAATTCATGGTATACGGTTATTTCACCGGAAAACTGCAGTTCGATCCTGTGGCGCAGCTGGGACCAGAAGGAAAAGGCCGCGGAGGAATTACGGCTTACGCCCGACAACATGTTTAAGTTTGGGTTGATCGATAGCATTATCCCGGAGCCAATTGGGGGAGCGCATTGGGATTACAATGAAGCAGCAGGACTGCTAAAGCCCAAGTTGGTGGAAACATTGACGGAACTCGGCGGCCTCTCTCCGGAGCAGCGGATCGAGAAGCGGATCGAGAAGTTTGGCAAGATGGGCTTCTGGAATGAGGTGCCGGCCTGACAACATTTTCTCACTTTTTTTAACTTCAGATACATGTCACTTAGGGATACACTCCGCGGAACCGGAGTAGCTATAATAACACCTTTTGAAGCCGATACCAGCGTGGATTATGGCGCGCTGGCAAAGGTCATCGATCATGTCATTGCGGGTGGCGTCGAATATGTCGTCACGCTCGGGACTACCGGGGAAACGCCGACCCTGTCCAAAGAAGAGAAGAAGCAGATTGCGCTGTTCACTTATGATAAAGTGGCGGGCCGGGTGCCGGTCGTTGTGGGTATCGGCGGGAACAATACCACGGAGCTGCTGCATGAGCTGGCGAGCTTTCCGCTGGAAAAGGCGGTTGCGGTGCTCAGCGCCAGCCCTTCCTACAGCAAACCTTCGCAAGAGGGTCTCTTTCAACATTATAAAGCATTGGCCGCCACTTCACCCAAGCCGGTGATCCTCTACAACGTGCCCGGGAGGACGGGGAGGAACCTGAATGCCGCCACCACGATCCGGCTTGCAAAGGAGGTGAGGAACATCGCGGGGATCAAGGAAGCCAGCGGTGATATGGCCCAATGTATGGAGATCTTGCGTGACAAACCGGAGGATTTCCTGGTGGTCAGCGGTGACGACGCGCTGGCGCTGCCGCAGATCGCATGCGGAATGGAAGGAGTGATCAGCGTGGCAGCAAACGCCTTTCCAAAAGAATTCAGTCAGATGGTGCGTGTATCGCTAAAGGGAGACTTCAGGGCGGCGAAGGTGGCCAATGACCGGCTTATCGCCGCTTATGAGATCATGTTTGGCGAGAATAATCCTGCCGGTGTAAAGGGGGCCATGGCGGAGCTGGGGCTGATCGGCAATTATCTCCGGCTGCCGGTAGTGCCGCTCAGCGCGGGTCTCCAGGCCAGATGGGTAAGCTACCTGGGGAAAAAATAGAGGCAAGTCCTTCGCGACTGGGGAAAGTGGATTGCATTCGCTGCTGGTTGGGGTCAAATCCAGCTTTTCGCCCGGGTTCCTGCTACCGGGGTAAGCTGGGGCTTTCGGAGCCGGGAACCGATCGGGGTGATCCTATATTTTGTAGGTCACGCCTTCCAGCGCGAGGTCGGAGTTGGGAAAGACCTCACGGGCTTCCTGTTCGAATACCTGTAATTTTTCATATTTGGAGCTGAAATGGCCGATGAGCAAACGCTGCACGCCGGCTTGCAAGGCAATGGTTGCCGCCTGGGCAGTCGTGCTGTGAAAACGCCGGCCGGCCTGGATCTCGAGGTCTTTGAGATAGGTCGTCTCGTGATAGAGGAGGTCGACGCCATGGACGTAGGCCGCGATGCTTTCGTCAAACATCGTGTCGGCAGTATAGGCGTAGGACCGGGGCTTGCTGGCGGGTTCGGTTACCCATTGATTCTCGACGACGCTGCCGTCATTTTTCTGATAGCTTTCACCCCATTTCAACCGATCGAAAAAGGAGGCGGGAACGTCGTGCTGGCGGGCTTTCTCCGGATTGACCCGGCGAAAGGGGCGGACTTCGCGGAAGATAAAACCCCAGCATTCGATGCGGTGGATAACGGGGAAACTGGTGACTTCGTAGCGGGCTTCGCGGAGGAGGACCGCCGGCTGGTTTTCAGGTGGATGACCCGGCTGGTTTTCAAGCGGCTGACCGAGAGTATGGAAATGCAGCAGGTAGGGGAGGTGGATGTCGGCGACCCTGAGCTGCAGACCAATGATCTCTTCGAGCGCCCCGGGGGCGTGGATGTGAAGGTCCTGGGTCCGGCCGAGCAGGCCCATGCTGGTCAGAAGGCCTATCAGCCCAAAATAGTGATCGCCGTGCAAATGGGAAATAAAGATATGGTTGATCTTGCTGCGTCGGATCTTGTATTTGGCCATCTGCATCTGGGTCCCTTCGCCGCAATCGACGAGAAAGATCTGATCTTCCATGGTGACGATCTGTGCAGTCGGATGACGATCAAAAGCCGGTAGAGCCGAGTTATTGCCTAAAATGGTGACGGCCAGCATTACGCGATTTTAAGTTGATAAGTCCCGAGTATAGACGACGAGTGCAAAATAACTGCTGCATTCGCCTGGAAAATTAGGGATTACCTGCCGCGTGGGTAAATAAATTCCCGGAGAGTGCCGGCGTGCTGTCGGGACATGGGGAGACAGTGCTGTCGGGATAGGGGACAGGCGAGTCCCGGCGTGTGCTGGCGTTAGCGCCATGAAGTGGTGCGAGGAGAGCGAGGTGCGGGGGGAACCCGCCGGGTGGGCGGAAGTTTGATATAATTGGCTGACTTTCTGTCTTGTTGTCCCGGCCCGGTTGGCCAACCTTGCAGGGGTATTGCGCATCTGCCAGGGGTGTTGGGGGACTCCGGGGGAGCGGGAACTGGAAGAGGTGACGGGGGATTGCGGAGGGGCGGGAACTGGGAATGATGCCAGGGGATTGCAGTGAGTCAGTAACACTAGAGATCGGGGCCGTTGAGCAGCTCGCGTTCGATCTCTTCCAACTGGACGATATCCCAGGCCTCGCTCTCCGTGGGGGTTACGTTCATCACTTCGAGATATCCGTGTTCTTCCAGGTATTGCTCGACGGTCGGGGTGAGCTCACAGATCACGAAGGATGCGCCGTTGTCGTAGAACGACTGCTGGATCTTTACCAGGCCGGCCGCGGCAGCGTCCTGGACCTCAGGGATGTCTTTTAAGATGAGAACCACGTTTTTAACGTCTTTTTCAAGAATCGGCAGTAAGCTTTTTTCAAGATCTTCTGTCATATTAGCAGCGAGGGCGGGCTCCAGGATAGTAATGGCATGAAATTTTTCTCTGGTATCAATTTTGACTTGCATATTTCGCTTTAAGATACTTAAAGATATTAACGGCCGTTAATAAAGTAGCAGAAACAGAAGTCAAAAATATTCGTTATTATTGTATAAAGCTCAATAACTTAAAAATGGATAATAATTTTTCAGCCCAGGTAAAGGAGATCATATCATTCAGCAGGGAGGAGGCTTTGCGACTGGGGAACGATTTTATCGGTACGGAGCACTTATTGCTGGGGTTGATTCGGGAGGGGGATAATACAGCTGTCCGCATTTTAAAGAGTTTCAACGTGGACCTGTACGAATTGAGGAAGGAGGTAGAAATGGCAGTTAAGGATAAGACCGGTAAGAACATCGCAAATATCAATAGCCTGCCGCTGACCAAACAGGCGGAGAAGGTAATACGAGTGACTGTCCTGGAGGCGAAGGCGTTAAAAAGCCCCACCGTAGAGACGGAGCACCTGATGCTCTCCATCCTGAAGAACAAAGAAAATATCGCGACCCAGATCCTGAACCAGTTCGACGTAGATTATGACCTGTTCCGGAACGAACTCGGCGTCGTGAAAAGCAATGAGGTCCGGAGTGAGTATGCGGAGGAGAATGACGATGATTTTGACGAGGAAAAGAAATATTCCCAGCAGAAAGCGCGTTCCGCCGGCAATGCCAAGAGCAAGACCCCGGTACTGGATAATTTCGGCCGGGACATCACCCGGCTGGCCGAGATGGGCGCCCTGGACCCGATCGTCGGCCGGGAAGAGGAGATCGAAAGGGTCTCTCAGATCCTTTCCCGGCGTAAAAAGAACAACCCGATCCTGATCGGCGAGCCCGGAGTGGGCAAGACGGCCATTGTGGAGGGGTTAGCGCTCCGGATTGTACAACGGAAGGTTTCCAGAGTGCTGTTCGACAAGCGGGTTATTTCCCTCGACCTGGCAGCTTTGGTGGCCGGTACCAAGTACCGCGGCCAGTTCGAAGAGCGCATGAAAGCGATCATGAACGAGCTGGAGAAGAACCGGGATGTGATCCTTTTCATCGACGAGATCCATACGATCGTCGGCGCGGGTGGCGCCAGCGGTTCGCTGGATGCGTCCAATATTTTCAAACCGGCGCTTGCCCGGGGGGAGCTCCAATGCATCGGGGCGTCCACGCTGGATGAGTACCGGATGTATATCGAGAAGGACGGGGCCCTCGACCGCCGTTTCCAGAAGGTCATGGTTGATCCGCCAAGCGTGGAGGAAACCATTCAAATCCTGAACAACATCAAGTCAAAATACGAGGACTATCATAATGTCACTTATTCCGACGATGCCATTGATGCCTGCGTGAAGCTGAGTGACCGCTACATGACCGATCGTCTGTTGCCGGACAAGGCGATTGACGTGCTGGATGAGGTGGGGGCCCGGGTGCACCTGAAGAATATCAATGTTCCGCAAAATATCGTCGATCTGGAAAAGAAGATCGAAGACGTGAAGAACGAAAAGAACAAGGTAGTCAAGAGCCAGAAATTCGAAGAGGCCGCCAGCCTCCGGGATACGGAGAAGCGTCTGCAGGAAGAGCTGGAGAAGGCGAAGGCGGAATGGGAGGAAGAAAGCAAGCACAAACGCTATCCGATCGACGAAGAAAATATTGCGGAGGTAGTCAGCATGATGACGGGTATCCCGGTCAAGCGGATGGTCCAGGCTGAAACGGAAAAGCTGCGGAATATGGCGGTTGACATGGCCGGCATGGTCGTCGGGCAGCAAGACGCGATCCAGAAGGTGGTGAAGGCCATCCAGCGCAACCGGGTCGGGCTGAAAGACCCCAGAAAGCCGATTGGCACATTCATCTTCCTTGGTCCAACGGGTGTCGGGAAAACCGAATTGGCCCGTGCGCTGGCCCGTTATATGTTCGATTCGGAAGATTCGCTTATCCGGATCGATATGAGCGAATACATGGAGAAATTCACCGTGAGCCGGCTGATCGGCGCGCCTCCGGGGTATGTCGGTTATGAAGAGGGCGGCCAGTTGACGGAACGGGTACGTCGCAAACCGTACTCGGTGATCCTGCTGGATGAGATCGAGAAGGCGCATCCTGATATTTACAATATCCTGCTGCAGGTACTGGACGACGGGCAACTGACGGACGGGCTTGGCCGGAAGGTCGATTTCAAGAACACGCTGATCATCATGACCTCTAATATTGGCGTGCGCCAGCTGAAAGATTTTGGTGATGGAGTTGGATTTGCGACGGCAGCGCGGACCCAGAATGCGGATGACAACAATAAGGCTGTTATCGAAAAGGCCCTGAAGCGGACGTTCAGCCCCGAGTTCCTGAACCGGATAGACGATGTCGTTATCTTCAATGCACTGAATAAGGACCATATCTTCGAGATCATCGATATCCTGATGAAGGGGGTACTCAAACGGCTCAGCAACCTCGGCTTTACGCTGGAGCTGACCGATGAAGCCAAGAATTTCATTGCGGACAAAGGCTATGATCAGCAGTTTGGTGCGCGGCCGCTGCACAGGGCGATTCAGAAATACCTCGAAGATCCGCTGGCGGAGGAGATCCTCAATATGAATATCAAGAACGGGGATATCCTGGTAGCCGATCTGGACAAGGAACTGTCAAAGATCAAGTTCTCGTTGAAGGAAAAAGCGAAGGAAAAATCAGAAGCTTAACCGAGCGAAGCGAAGGTCTAAACGAGGGAAGCGAAGGTCTAAACGAGGGACGAAGTTTCGACGAAATTCTGATTTTATATATTGAAAAGCCATCCGTTAGGGTGGCCCGGCCAGGCGGAGCCTGGCGAAAAATAATAAGACGAAAAAGGGGCGACTACTTTTGCTTAAAAGGCGCCCCTTTTTTTATTTTTGGGCCGATGAAGACCATCACAATTACGATCGACGGTTGGAGCTCCACCGGAAAGAGCACCCTGGCTAAGCAGCTGGCCAAAGAGCTCAACTATATATATGTCGACAGCGGAGCGATGTACCGGGCCATCACCCTGTACTTTATCCGGCACCACGTCGACTGGACGATCCCGAAGGCAGTGGAAGAGGCCCTAAAGCATATCCGGCTGGAGTTTGTAGCCAATCATAAGACCGGTCAGACGGAGATGTGGTTGAACGGGGAGAATGTCGAATATGTGATCCGCGACCTGGTGGTGGCTGAGAAGGTGAGTGAGGTGGCAGCGGTTAAGGCGGTGAGAGATTTTGCGGTCGCCCGGCAGCAGGAGATGGGAAAGAAGAAGGGGATCGTAATGGACGGGCGGGATATCGGTACGGTTGTTTTTCCGAATGCGGAACTGAAGATCTTCATGACGGCGGATGAGGCGATACGGGTCCAGCGCCGCTTCAAGGAGCTTTATGAGAAGAACCCCAATATCACACTGGCGGAGGTGAAACAAAACCTGGCGCACCGCGATTACATTGATTCGCATCGCGAGATCAGCCCACTCCGGCAGGCAGAGGATGCCATAGTATTGGATAATTCGCATCTGACCATGAAGCAGCAGCTGCACATCGCGGAGGGCTGGGTGAAAGAAGCCATAAAAAAACCCACCTGATGGTGGGTTTTTTTCTTAGCGCAGGAAGAGCAGTTCGCGGTATTTCGACAGAACCCATTCCTTGTCGTCGATCAGCAGTTCAAGCTTGTCGACGTGATAGCGGATCTCGTCAAAATAGGGTTCTTTCACCTGGCTGTTGTATTCGATTGCCTTAGTACGGGTGTTGACAACGTTGTTGGCAATCTTCCGGGCGTCGATCATTTTGCCGACCAGCTCGCTGATCTTGGAGATATGCAATGAGATCTTTTCGAGGATCTGTTGCTGATTGGTATAGGCGCTGACGGGAAGACCGATCTCCTTCAATCCCTGGATATTCTGGATCAGCGTATTCTGATACCTGATCGCCGGGGGCAGGACATGGCTGGTGGCGAGCTCGCCCATGATCCGGGCCTCGATTTGGACGCGCTTTACGTATTTCTCCAGCTCGATCTCGTGGCGCGCTTCCAGCTCTACGTGGGTATAGACCCCGTTGCTTTCGAAGAGGTGCTTTGCTTTCTCCGTAACCATGGCATCAAGGGCCAAGGGGGTGGTGCGGACGTTGGGCAGTCCGCGTCTTTCGGCTTCGTGGTGCCATTCGTCACTGTAGTTGTTGCCTTCGAACAGCACTTTTTCGCTGTTCACAACGTATTCGCGGATCACGTGCATGATAGCGATCTCTTTCTTATCCCCCTTTTCGATCAGGGCATCGACATCCTTCTTGAACTTCTTGAGCGTCTCTGCCAGGATGGAATTCAGTGCGATCATGGCATTGGCGCAGTTGGCGCTGGAGCCGACGGCGCGGAACTCGAATTTATTGCCCGTAAAGGCGAAAGGCGAAGTGCGGTTGCGGTCGGTATTGTCAAGCAGCAGTTCAGGGATGCTACGGTGGAGGTCCAGCTTCAGGATGGCTTCATCCTGTTCATCGAATTTCTCACCTACGCGTTCCTTTACGTCACCCAATACCTTGGTGAGATACTCACCGATAAAGACGGAGATGATAGCCGGAGGCGCTTCGTTGGCGCCGAGCCGGAAGTCGTTACCTGCGGACGCGATAGAGGCGCGGAGAACATCGGCGTAATCATAAACCGCCTTGATGGTATTGACGAAGAATGTCAGAAACATCAGGTTGGTCTTTGGCGTTTTGCCGGGGGCCAGGAGGTTGACACCGGTGTCGGTAGCCATGCTCCAGTTATTGTGCTTGCCACTGCCGTTGATGCCGGCAAAAGGTTTCTCATGGAGGAGAACCCGCAGCTTATGGCGACGGGCGACGCGGTCCATAATATCCATCAGCAGAAGATTGTGGTCTACGGCGACGCTGACCTCTTCGAAAATGGGCGCGCACTCGAACTGTGCCGGCGCAACTTCATTGTGGCGGGTGCGCAGCGGGATGCCTAATTTGTAAGCTTCATTCTCATAATCGCGCATAAAGGCGTAGACCCGTTCGGGGATGCTACCGAAATAGTGGTCTTCCAACTGCTGGCCTTTAGCCGGGGCATGGCCAAAGACGGTCCTGCCGCTCATAACCAGATCAGGGCGGGCATTGAAAAGGCCTTCGTCGACGACGAAGTATTCTTGTTCCCAACCAAGAGTAGCCGATACCTTGGTGACGTTTTTATCGAAGTAATGGCAAACCTCCACGGCGGCCTTGTCGAGGCCAGCCAGAGCCTTCAGGAGCGGGGCTTTATAGTCGAGGGATTCGCCGGTATAGCTGACGAAAATGGTGGGGATACAGAGCGTTTTGCCGGCTCCGATCTCCATGACGAAGGCGGGAGAGGAGGGATCCCACGCGGTGTAGCCGCGGGCTTCGAATGTTGCTCTCAGGCCCCCGCTTGGGAAGGATGAGGCGTCGGGTTCCTGCTGGATCAGCGCGGCCCCGTCGAATTCTTCGATGGCGGTGCCATCGCTTTTAATCGTGAAAAAGGTATCGTGCTTTTCTGCCGTCGTTCCGGTCAGCGGCTGGAACCAGTGGGTAAAGTGAGTGACGCCTTTGCTTTCGGCCCACTGACGCATACCGGAAGCGATCTGGTTGGCGACGGCACGGTCGATCTTTTTGCCGCTTTTGATGGAGGCCAGCAGGCTCTTGTAGGCTTCGTCGCTTAAAAATTCGCGGGCAGTCTTCAATGTGAAAACGTTCTCGCCGAAGATCGCGGTGATTTTCGCGGCGCCCGGCATCATCCCGTCGGATGTGGTAGTCAAGTTATCAATAGCTTTAAATCTTAATGATGACATCCTCGTAAAATTTAGCGCGAAGCTAAAGGATTGCGGGTGATTAAACAATTTTTTGGGATTCTGGGCGGTGAAAATGACGACTTGGCAAAAAAAAGATGTTTTACTGCGATTTTTTTGAGGAATTGACTGGGACCATGATAAGATATTTAGTTATATTAAAAATCGTAATTTATTCAAAAACAAGACGTAGTCCTGTTCCATTTGTCGATGGTATTAAGAAAAAAAATTATTTTACCTAAAGATCCATTTCCGAGATCTTAACCAGCGGTTAAGCGATTTGATTCCGGGCAGGTGACGGAGGGTATGGAGGGCCGGGGCGAGGAGGAAGGGAAGGTAGATACTGCGATAGCGGACGATCGTTCCGGCGAAGGGAACGAAAAACCCGATGGTAAGCATGCCGGTCAGGGCGAAGAGGAGGCAGGCGGCGGGGAAGGCGGTTGCCGGCCGGGTTCCTGGGACGGTCGCGGGGAGGGATTCCGGGGTAAAGGAATTCCCACCGTCGGGGGGGCGCGGGGTGCGGGGCCGGATGGCATATACCGCGGCGAGCAGGACGGTCAGCCAGACTACAAGTAATTCAATGGAGAAAGCCAGATAGATCGGTTGACCTCCCGATCCGGGGATGGGTTCAAAGTAGCCGTTGCGTATGGCGGCAGGAAAGGCTCGCCAAATGCTATTTAGCGTTCCGTCCAGAGCGGGCAGCGGTAACCTGGAACGGCCTTCGAGGACCAGGAAGGAGGCTTGTTCGGTCGTAACCAATCGGATGAGGGGTTCACGGAGAGGGGGGGCGGAGATCGTGAGCAGGAGGACGATCAGGGAGGCGGCGAGGGTATAGCGCCCGGGGCGGCGGAGCGGATGGTCGATCCAATACCAGACCAAAATGGCGGGAACAAGAATGATCGCTACGGCCATGCGGAAATAGGCGATTAGGAGAAAAAGGGCCACGCAACATATGAGTGGGCGGCGGGGGCGTCCCGCGGAATTGGTGAACACGCGGTCCAGGTGATAAAAGAGAAATCCGAGCAGCATGAACAGCATCCCTTCCCGATAAATGCAAGCGGTCCAGAATAGTACGGAAGGCAGCCAAAAAACGGTCGTCGCGGCCAGCGTGTCCTCCGCGAACCGGCGGCGGAAGACGCGGAACAGCGCGACGTTGCCCAGAAAGACAGGGAAGGCAAAAAGCAGGGTATTAATGTTCATGTCGTCGCCCGAAAGCAGGTCGAGGATCATTTGGATAAAGACGATCCCGTTGTGGGTAATATACGTCCAGGTTGAATTATCGGAAAGGAAAAGGTTAAATTCCGAGAGCAGCCGGTGGCGATAAAGGAAACTTAGCGTGAAATAATTCCAGATATCGCCGTGATCGGGGAAATAGTGGTATGCGATCCAGTTGTGCAGCCAGCCGGTGAGGACGTGTGCAATGTAGAGTATCCACAGCCATCCCGGGCGGATACCGCTCTTCCGCAGGAAGGGCATCCTCCAGATAGCGACGCTGGCCAGTGTCCCATAAACAATCAGCAGCAGTATATGCATATCTTTTGCAGATAGATCCCGAGGATGTGTTCGCAGGTAAAGTCACGGAGGACTTTTTCCCGGCCTGCGAGGCCCATTTGACGTTTGGCGGCCGCGGGCAGATGATAGTAGTCTGTCATTTTCCGGGCAAGATCGGCACCATCCTTCGCGCGGCAGAGATAGCCGGTGATCCCGTCATCGATCAGGGTTCGGCATCCGGGGGTATCGGCGGCGATCAACGCTTTTGCCATACTGGCGCCTTCGAGCAGGCTAAGCGGCAATCCTTCCCGATAGGAAGGGAGGACGATACAATCTGCCTGGTCGATGAAGGGCGGCACATCGTCGGTCTGGCCAAGGTAGGTCAGGATATTTTTGTCCGCCCACCCGTCGACGGTTGATCGCGGGATAGCCAGGGGGTTATTGTCATCGGAAACACCCAGCAGTTGACACCGGACTGCCAGGCCATTCGCATGGAGCTGCTCGGTAGCCTGCGCGAATTCAAGGATCCCTTTATGCCGGATGAGGCGGGCGATCAGCAGGAAAGTCACCTCCTTTTTATCTGCTGGGTAGGGGGCGGGGTAGAAGGTGATGGTATCGACCCCTTCCCCCGGGAGGAGGGAGGTTTTTTCCACGGGGACAAGTCTCAGATCGATGAAAACCCGGCGGTCGTCTTCGTTGAGAAACCAGACCTCCCTCGATTTCCGCAATGCGGAGCGATATAATATTCTGGCGATGAATTTTAGCCAGCCGTTGCCGGAGAATGTCCGTCCAAGTCCGGTGATAACGGGGATGGCAGGGATGCCGGCCGCTGCCGCGGCCAGCGAGCCGAAAATATTTGCCTTGATCGTGTAGTGAAAGATGAGGTCGGGGCGGAGCCTTCGGTATTGCCTTAACAGTTCTTTATATAGGCGGAGGTCTTCGATCGGGGAGATTGAACTGGCGTTGAAGTGGCGGAGTGGAATATAGGTCAGACCCGGCAGGTTTTCGAATCGTTCGGTATACCGATCGCGGGGCGCCAGGACATATACGTCATACCCTTTTTCCGCCAATTTCCCGATCACATAAAGCCTGAACTTGTAGATACTCCAGCTTGTATTCGCTACAAAAGCAATCCTGTGGGCCATAGCCAGCAAACCTAGCGATTCGGGTCGACTTATGCAAAATGTGCGTCGCGGGGAAGGAAATTGGACGGGGGTTCGTAATTTTGCGCCCATGGAGATTACCGCAAAAACGGCCGAACAGCTTCGGCTCACCGCTGAAGAGTTTGAGCTGATCCGGCAAAAGCTCGGCAGAACCCCCAATTTTACGGAACTGTGCGCTTTCAGCGCGATGTGGAGCGAACATTGTAGCTACAAGAATTCGATCAAATGGTTGAAGACCCTTCCGCGGGAGGGCAAAAAGATGCTGGTGAAAGCCGGGGAGGAGAATGCCGGGCTGATGGATATCTGCGGCGGCTTTGGCGTCGTATTCAAGATTGAGTCCCATAATCATCCATCGGCGATCGAGCCCTTCCAGGGAGCGGCGACGGGTGTCGGGGGGATCCACCGGGATATTTTCACGATGGGGGCAAGACCGATCGCATCGCTGAATTCCCTTCGCTTTGGGAAATTGGGGGAAGGTAAAACGCAGCATTTGCTGTCGGGTGTGGTGCATGGCATCGGGCACTATGGCAATTGTTTTGGTGTGCCGACCGTCGGAGGCGAGATCTATTTCGAGGAGTGCTATCATACGAATCCGCTTGTGAATGCGATGAGCGTGGGTATCCTTAAGAATGGGGAAACCATTTCGGCTACGGCAAAGGGGGTCGGCAACCCGGTCATTTTCGTCGGCAGCGCAACGGGTAAGGATGGGATCGGCGGGGCTTCGTTCGCGTCCGCCAATATCACCGGCGAAAGTACGAAGGAGCTGCCTGCGGTACAGGTGGGTGATCCATTCCAGGAGAAGAAGCTGCTGGAGGCCTGTCTGGAAGTCATCAAGACCGGTGCGGTGGTCGGCATGCAGGATATGGGCGCTGCGGGAATCATTTGTTCGACTTCCGAGATGAGCGCCAAAGGGGAAGCGGGCATGCGGATCGACCTGGACAAGGTGCCCGCCCGTCAGGATAATATGAAGGCCTGGGAGCTGCTGCTTAGTGAAAGCCAGGAGCGGATGCTGATGGTGGTCGAGAAGGGGAGGGAGCATGAGGTGGTCGGGATTTTTGAGAAGTGGGATCTTCCCGCTGCGGTCATTGGAGAAGTGACCGGCGACGGGCTGTTGAAATTTTATATGCAGGGGAAGCTGGAAGCGGAGATCCCCGCGCACGAATTGGTTTTGGGTGGCGGTGCGCCGCAATATGAGCGGCCATACAGCGAGCCGGCCTATTTCAAAAAGGTAAAGGCGTTTGATCCGGCCACCATCAAGGTTCCGCGCGATCTGCAGGAGGTCGCGGAGACGCTGATCGCCTTGCCGAATATTGCGTCGAAGAAATGGGTCGCGGTTCAATATGACAGTACGGTCGGTGCGGCCAACGCGTCCACCAACGAGCCGAGTGATGCGGCGGTGGTTTTAGCTAAGGGGACTGGAAAGGCGCTGGCGATGACAACGGACTGCAACAGTCGATTCGTGTTTGCGGACCCGTATAAGGGGGCGATGATCGCCGTAGCGGAAGCGGCTCGCAATATCGTTTGCAGCGGCGGTCAGCCGTTGGGGGTAACAAACTGCCTGAACTTCGGCAATCCCTATGATCCGGAAGTTTATTATCAATTCGTGCATGCCATCAAAGGGATGGGGGACGCCTGCCGTCGGTTCGATACGCCGGTGACCGGTGGGAATGTCAGCTTTTACAACCAGAACCCTGACGGAGCGGTATATCCGACGCCGACGATCGGGATGGTTGGCTTGCTGAAGAGCGTGCAGGACAAGATGACGCTGGACTTCAAGGATGAGGGGGATGCGATATTCCTGCTGGGCCATTCGAGAAACGATATCAACTCTTCGGAATATCTGCATAAGGTCTGCGGCGTGCTCTTCAGTCCGGCGCCTTATTTTGATTTGGAGGAAGAGGTCAACCTGCAACAGAAGGTGGCGGAGCTGATCGGCCGCAAGCTGATCCGATCGGCGCATGACGTCAGCGAAGGCGGGTTATTCGTGACGTTGGCGGAGTCAGCATTTCCGAGGGAGCTGGGCTTCGACGTCGCTGCCAGTGACGTCACTGCTGGTAATGCCGCGATCCGCAAGGATGCGTTCTGGTTTGGGGAAGCGCAGAGCAGGGTGGTCGTGAGTGTTGCGGCTTCGGGTCTGGCGGAATTCCTCGAGGCGCTGGGCGGATTCCCTGCTGCACAGCTGGGCGTCGTTACCCCTGGTCCCTTCCGGGTAGAGGGGGAAGAATGGGGGGATGTGCTCGACTGGAAGGAAAGTTATGACACGGCGATCGGAAGAGTTATGGCTGCGCAGATCGAGGTGGAATAGGGGCTCGAGGCGGAACAGGTCGGGGCGGATCGGACGTAGGAACAGAACGCAGCCAATTCAGCAGCGGTTTTTCCACCCATCGATAGAAAAGGAGCGAGCAGGTTACGGCAATCGCCGCGTGGATGGGGATCATGACATCCGCATTGAGGAAAAAACCCAGGCGCAGGTAGAGGGCGGCTATCCACCCAAAGACAATCATATGGAAAAGGTAGATGGAATACGAAGCATCGCCGAGCAAGAGGAGGAGGCGAGCGAAGCGAGACGTCCGGTGACGGAAGAAAAGAGAAAAAGTACCATTCTTTTCGAGGAAAACGCAGCCGGCGACAACCATGGCCGCTGCGCCGCCCCACAATAGGGCATGTAGATAGCAAACGGACGGGGGCGGCGAGAGGACGGCCTTATAGTCGACATATCCGGTAAGAATAAACGTCAGGCCGAGCAGGAGGCCCGGTACCAGCAAGCAGAGGGCGGTCGCTCTGCGCGCGGTCCATCGCTTCCAGAAAACCCCGATCAACACACCCATCCCGAATTCGAGGAGCAACGGATCTGTATAGAAGAGCATGACTCCCTTTAGTCCATCGCGCAGCAGCCAGCCAAGAAGTGCGAGACTGCCGATGGACAAGCAGAGGAATAGGGCCGTCCGTCGCGTGCGGAAAAAAATGAGCAGGAACAGCAGGAGGTAGAACAGCCATTCATAACTCAGGCTCCAGGCCTGGGAAAGGGCGGGTGCCGGGTCAGCGCCGGGGCCCTCTCCAAAACCCGGTAAGGGCAGGAGGATGGACCAGGACAGGACCTGCCGGCCGGTGATCGGTGGCCGTTGATGCCGGATCAGGGAGGGGATCCACGTGATGACTGTTAGCAGGACGGCCGCATAATAGGCGGGGTTGATCCGGCGGAACCGATGCCAGAGGAAAGAGAGGGATGCTTTTCGGCCGTTCAGCTGACCGGCCGAGAGATAAATAATAAAACCGGAGATGACGAAGAAGAGGTCGACGCCGAAGGTGCCCAGGGAGATGCGCGCGGGAGCGCGCTGCTGCCAGCCGATCGTAAAGATGCCCATTTGGCTGATGCTGTGCGTATACACGACGAGAAGGGCAGCTATCGCCCGCAGCATTTGTATGGAATTCAATTTCATGGGCTTTCCTATATTTGTAAATATATGAACAGATTTATAGTGGTTACTGGCGCAGCGGGATTTATCGGAAGCGATCTGGTAGGTTATCTGAATGAGAAAGGGTATACGGACCTTATCCTGGTCGATGAGTTCGGCGATGCGGGGAAGGAGCCGAACCTGGCTGGGAAGAAATTTGCGAAGAAGGTGGAGCGGGAAGTTTTCTTCGATTGGTTAAAGGAGAACAGGCCTTCGCTGTCATTCGTCTTTCATATCGGCGCCCGGACCGACACGACGGAGTTCGACTATACCATTCATGAACGGCTCAATGTCGAATATTCCAAACAACTCTGGACCTGGTGTACGGGGTATGGTGTGCCGATGGTCTATGCCTCTTCAGCGGCGACGTATGGAGCGGGGGAACTGGGCTACGACGACCGGCATGACCTTCCCTTCGACTTGAAGCCGCTGAACCCATACGGGGTATCGAAGAATGAATTTGATAAATGGGCGTTGCAGCAGAAGGCTACGCCACCTTTCTGGGCCGGGTTGAAGTTCTTCAACGTCTATGGCCCCAATGAATATCATAAGGGCCGGATGGCCAGCGTGATCTTTCATTCCTTTCACCAGATCCGCAGGGATGGGGAGGTACGGTTGTTCAAATCGCACCGGCCGGACTTTAAGGACGGGCAACAGTTGCGGGACTTTGTGTATGTCAAGGATGTCTTGAAGGTCTGTTACTGGTTAATGCAACACAGGCCGGCATCAGGCATTTATAATTTGGGGACGGGGAAGGCCCGTTCTTTTGAGGACCTGGTAAAGGCTACTTATAGGGGGCTCGATCTGCCGGCGAATATCCGCTATATCGATATGCCGGAAGATATCCGGGACAAGTACCAATATTTCACCGAAGCGAATATGAATAAATTGAAGGTGGCCGGGTATAGTGATCCATTCTGTACCCTTGAGGAGGGCGTGGATGAGTATGTAAGACATTATCTGGCAAAAGGAGCATTTCTATGAACAAGAAGATCGCGATTATCGGCGGCGGCAATTTGGGAACGGCCATTGCGGAAGGACTGATCCAGAGCGGGTTCGTCCAGCCGAAACATATTCTGATCACCAAACGGAATATCCGGACCCTGAATGAGCTGGAACGGGCCGGCGTGCTTGTGAGCGATAAGAATGAGGAGGCGGTCCGGTACGCTGACCTGGTGATCCTGGCGGTGAAACCTTACCAGGTGAATGATATCCTGCGGTCGCTGAAGGAGGAGTTCAGGCCGGAAACGCATGTGCTGGTGTCGGTGGTAACGGGTATTACGATCGACCAGATCGCGGCGCAGTTGGGCACGAAGATCCCGATCGTCCGGGCGATGCCGAATACGGCGATTGCGATCCAGGAAAGTATGACCTGTGTGGCAGCGAGGAATGTGAGCGAGGAGCGGCTGCAATATGTGTTTGATATTTTTGGGCAATTGGGGAAGACGGTGCGGATCGATGAGAAGCTGATGGATGCGGCTACGGTGCTGGGGGCATGCGGGACGGCGTTTGCGATGCGTTATATCCGGGCGAATATCCAGGGCGGGATCGAGATCGGATTCGATGCCGCAACGGCCACCCTCATCGCGGCGCAGACGGTGAAGGGAGCGGCAGAGCTGCTGTTGAGGCGGGGCACCCATCCGGAGCAGGAGATCGACAAGGTGACTACGCCAAAGGGATGTACGATCGCGGGTTTGAATGAAATGGAGCACAAGGGTTTTAGTTCGTCGTTGATCAAGGGGCTGGTAACGAGTTATGAAAAGATCGCGAAGGATTGAGGGCGGATACCGCGGCCGGGCGAAGGTTGCCCGGGGATCAATAGAGTTCTCCGGTGTCCATGTCGACCGTATAAATGCATTTTACTGCTTTCTCTATAGTGCTAGATGGAGGGATGTAAAAACCCGGAGTGCCCCTGACCATTGACCCGCCCGGGATTGACGTACCTGGTGTGCCAGGATAATCAGGATAATTCGGGTTCGGTGTTATTTTATATGCAGGTCCATAGAAATAGATCGCTCTGCCTTCTTTCCACGCGGGCCACAGAATGCCATTCTTCATGATGTAGAGTGATGTCCCGTCGGAGTAGCCCCAGGCGTCGTGGGAAAAATAGGAAGTTCCTGCCGCGTCCTTGATATAAAGGAGCATTTCTTTCCCCTCCGTTTTTATTTCAAAATCGTGTATGGAGGGCGCATTGTTCCTGAATTCTTCAAAAGTGGCGTACACGCCGGCGGAATAAACCTTTAGACTATCCATTGGTAAGCTGAAACGGGACTGGTTGAATTCCCGGATCTGTTCCCGGCTGACCTTGCGGCCGTTGCCTGCCTTACGCTCTGCCACCAGGGAAGCGGTGTCCGCCAGATCGTTGAAAAGGTTGGACAGCTCGTCTTCTAATATGGGATAAGAAGATTGCGGGAAATCGTAGTCGTGTGTCTTCCTCGTCACGACGGTATCATACCGGTAGACGGGTACATACAGGCTGTCTTTGCCGGCGTATATTTCGGCCTTCAGGCGGATCTGGAATTTATCCGATTTTTTGTCCGGATCTTGCAGAAGGTCTTCTTTTGTATAATTGGCATCCGACAGCCATAAGGTGCGCAAGACCAGCAGTGCGGTGAATGGCGCTCCCTGCCGGCTGAAATTTGCGTTGAGATATCCGGCGATCTCGGTTGCAGCCGGCCTTACGAAGACCAACTGCCGGTCATGGTTGTGGCTGAACAGACCCGTCCTGGCACGGATGCCGATCCTTGCCGTATCGACCCGTTCGTCGATCACTTCGAAGTGGTTGAACAGGCCGGGATAAACCGTATTACCAGGAGGAGTGTGGAACAGAATTGTTGTACGCTTAAGGGCGGACACGGCGATCTTCGACCCCGCGTTGACCAGTTTGGTGGTGTCTTCGGCTGGCTGGGCTATGACCCGATCCCAAAGAAAAAGAAAACAGAAAGGGTAAAGGAGGTATTTCATCGCTAATGGTTAATCGGTGTAAATTACAAAAAATCAATAAATATCGCCGGTATCCATATCGATGACATATAGACAATGACGCTCATTATGGCCGCCAAACGTTCCTGGCACCGGAGCAAGCTCGTCCGGCTCAATACCATAAAAACAGAAAGAATTTCCTACTTTCCGGAGCGGTTTCAACAATCCGTCCCGCATCAGGAAAAACTGACTGCCATCGCAGTAGCCCCAGGCGCTGTGCGTGTAGTAAGAGGTTCCATCACCGCCTTTAAGATAAATGGCGAGACCGCCGTTGCCTTTTTTTAATTCAAAATCATGAATGGAAGGTGCGTTGTCTCTAAACTCTTCAAAACTGGCATACACCCCCCGAATTAGTGTCGGGCTGTTGAAAATGGGTATAGTGAACCGGGATTGATTGAACCGGTGGACGTCGTCCCAGGTGATCCATTTGCCGCCGCTTTCTTTTCGGGCGACAGCCAGGGCGGCGTTCTCTGTCAACTCTTCCAGTTGGAGCGCCAGCTCTTTTTCCCAGCCGTTGTAGGTGCATTTCACCCTGCTGTAGGTCACGTTGCCGGTGGCTTGCAGGGTATCTATCCGAACGAGGGGAAGATATCGGTTATCTCTGTGGGCATACACTTCAGCCCTCAGGCGGACATGCGTATTCTCTGCGGGCTGTCCCTGGGCTGCCGGCCGATACGGATCCGCAGCGGGGAAATAAGGATCGGTGTCGGAGAGCCACAATTGGCGAAGAACGACCAGGGCCGTATCGGGGGCATCCGGATGGGTAAAATACCGGTTAAGGTATCGGGTAAGTTCCTGAGCTGCCGGCCCGGGGAAGATGAGTTGCCGGTCGAATGCATGGCTGTTCATGGGAAGATTGCCATGGACGCCGATCCTTGTGGTGTCGGGACGTTCGTCGATCACTTCAAAATGGCAGAACGGTCTGAAGGCGTCGGGGGATGGCGGCGGGACGGGGTCATAAGGATCATTCAGCCGGATGGTCAGTTTCCGAAGAGCAGACAGACCCGCATCCGGCGGAGCCGTCTTTGGAAACTGTGCGCCTGCGGATAGGGCAAGGCAGCAAAAGCTGATTAGCAGAAGGATGGGTCTCATACGGGTTTGGGGCGGTATAGGTCAATATATGTCTCCGGTATCCATATCAATGAAATAGATACTTCGTTGCTTATAATCGCTGGTCTCGGTCCGCGAATTTGCTGTTGCCATGGCTGCGGGCACATAAAAGGCTTTTCCTTCCTTCCAGGCCGGGCAGAGAATGCCGTCGCGCATCACGTAGATATCTTTACCGTCGCAGTAGCCCCAAACCTCATGGGAATAGAAGGTGTTGCCGGATTCCCGGATATAGAGCAGGCGTTCGTGGTTCTCGAGCTTTATCTCAAAGTTCTGGATGGAAGGAGTATTGTTGCGAAACTCTTCGAAAGTGACGTATACCCCCCGGGCGGGCAGGTCGTCGCCGATCGGGGCATTGAAACGGGAGGCGTTGAACCGTTGGATGTCCTGGAGCGCGACCCAGCGGCTACTTTCTTCTTTGGCGGAGGTCAGCCGGGAAGCGCTGTCAGCCAGGTCGTTCAGAAGGAGGGTCAGGTTAAGGCCCCATTCGTAATAGGGAGACCGCTCTTCCAGAATGCGTTTTTTCATGATTGTCTGGAGGGTATCATACCGGAGTACGGGGATATAGCGGCCGTCGCGAATGGCGTAGATCTCTGCCTTCAGGCGGATATGGGTCCGTTCGTGCCCGTGTTCGGGATCTCGCAGGTATTCCGCGCGGTTATAATTGGCATCGGAGAGCCAGAGGGTCCGAAGAATAACGAGGGCAGCATACCGTGCCTGGGGCCGCGTATAATGACGGTTAAGGAAGTCCTCAATCTGGCTGCCGGCGGGCCGGTCGAAAATGAGTTGGCGGTCGTAATTACGCCCAAAATCGGGGATGCAGGTATGGATGCCGATACGGCCGGTATCGGCTCGTTCGTCGATTACTTCGAAATGGTTGAAGCCCGCGAAGGGGGCGGGGTTTATCGAGGCATTAGAGATATTGCGGAGGCGGATGGTAACCGCGTGGAGGGTGGACAATGGAGGAGGGGATTGCGCAGCAGCAGGCAATGCCAGGAACAGCAGGGGGGTCAGTAGAGTACGGTGGCGCATAGATTAAAAAGTCCTTAACAAAATAGTAAAAATTTCCCTTTTCTTAAATTATTTTTTAGTATATATATAAATGATTGTTAAACGCTTAAGTTGTACGCGGAAAGACTCTGGACGGCAAAGGCATCGTAAAAACCCCATTCCAGGGAGGCAATTTCCACTATTTGCCGCAAAATAATCCGATGCTATATTGCGTTCTAGAAATCCTATAATGTAATTTTGCCGGCTATGGCATTAACCTTATCGAAGATAACTTTAATCCAATTTACCATGAAGAAAGGAAAGACCCTTACCGCGCTCGTACTCGTACTTGAAATCGCCAGTATCATCATCTTACACGCAGTAAAAATCAACCAATCAGAAAAGACAGCGGGCAAAGAGATCTCCAAAAACACCCCTCAGGAGCCCATAGATGCCAAGCCAAGACCAACTTATTCGCTTGCGGCGTTCCGATAATTGGACAGCAGGCACATAGAAAATAAATGAATGAATGCGGGCCCGGCCGAAATGCCGGGCTTGTTCATTGGATATTAGCTATTTATCCACATCGGGAAATACCTATTTCTCCGTCAATATAAATTGATGTAGTTTTGTACGACCTCCTGGAATTTCTTTTTTCTAATTATTTTGGTAGGTCAAATCAGATAGCTGGGTTCACGCGCCAGCAAGCCGATCGTATTTGTCGATCGCGTTTGTCTTTAGGGCGTGAGCTGCAGGAGAGAGAATGGGTTGCTAAGATATTGTTTTCCGCCTATCGCCCGTAAAACCAACAACGCATTTAATAATAAATTAATTGACCATTACATGGCAAAGTATGTTTTTGTTACCGGTGGCGTAACGTCTTCTCTGGGTAAAGGGATCATTGCGGCTTCGCTGGCAAAGCTGTTGCAGGCGCGTGGCCTGCGGGTTACCATTCAGAAGTTCGATCCGTATATTAATGTCGACCCGGGGACGCTGAATCCTTATGAACATGGGGAATGCTATGTAACGGAAGACGGCGCGGAGACCGATCTGGATCTTGGGCATTACGAGCGATTCCTGAACATCTATACTTCACAGGCCAATAATGTGACGACCGGGAGGATCTATCAGACGGTGATCAACAAGGAACGGGAAGGCGCTTATCTGGGGAAGACGGTGCAGGTGATCCCCCACATTACGGATGAGATCAAGCGACGGATGTTATTATTGGGGCAGGGCAATCAATGGGACATCATTATTACTGAACTGGGCGGAACGGTGGGTGATATCGAGTCGCTGCCGTTCATCGAAGCGGTGCGTCAGCTGCAGTGGGAGATGCCGGAGGAGGATTGCGTCGTGCTCCACCTTACGCTGATCCCTTATTTGAAGGCGGCGAAGGAACTGAAGACAAAGCCTACCCAGCACAGTGTAAAACTGTTAAGTCAGGAGGGTGTTCATCCGGATGTCATCGTGTGCCGGACGGAGGAACCTTTGTCGCAGGATATCCGGAAGAAGATTGCACTCTTCTGCAACGTCAAACCTGAGGCCGTGATCGAGGCGGCGGATGCACCGACCATCTATGAGGTTCCGCTTGCGATGATGCGCGAGAAGCTGGACCTGATCGTACTGAAGAAGCTGAATATCGGGAATTATCACGAGCCTGACCTGACGAGGTGGAAGGAATTCCTGGACAAGCTGAAATACCCGAAGAGTAAAGTGACGATCGGGCTGATCGGAAAATATATCGAGTTGCAGGATGCGTACAAATCCATCCTGGAGTCATTTGTGCATGCGGGAGCGATGAATGACTGCAAGGTCCAGGTAGTGAATGTGCACAGTGAGTTCATTACGGCGGATAATGTGGCGGAGAAACTGGGCAATCTGGATGGGTTGGTGGTGGCGCCGGGTTTTGGGCATCGGGGCGTTGAGGGGAAGATCGTTGCGGTGAAGTATGCGCGGGAGAACAGGCTGCCATTTTTTGGCATTTGCCTTGGGATGCAGATGGCGGTCATTGAATATGCCCGGCATGTCCTGGGTTGGAAGGATGCACATTCTACGGAAATGGACGTGCATACGCCGCATCCGGTGATCGACCTGATGGAAGAGCAGAAAAAGGTGACGACAAAGGGGGGGACGATGCGGCTGGGGGCTTATCCCTGTCTTTTGAAGGAGGGTAGTCTGGCCTGGCAGATATATGGCGGTCAGTCGTTGATCAGTGAACGGCACCGGCACCGCTGGGAGTTTAACAATGCTTATCTCCGGCAATACCAGGAGGCGGGGATGGTGCCCAGCGGAACCAATCCGGAGAGCGGACTGGTCGAGATAGTCGAATTACCTTCGCATCCTTTCTTTATCGGGGTACAGTATCATCCGGAGTTGAAGAGTACGGTTGAGAACCCGCAGCCTATTTTTGTGCATTTTATCCGGGCCGCCAGGGAGTTTGCGGAGGCCAAGAATGCGGTGAAGAACCCCCTTCTACAGAGTGAGATGATTTAACCGACAATTTTGGCGATCCGCAGGCTAAATCTCCGGATTGGCCGGAGAGGACGGTGGTCTGTGGGTGCAATGCCCTATATTTGCACTTCCTAAAATGGAATCTTTATCATGGGAATGGATCGCAATACGGTAATTGGATTTGTGTTGTTGGGGGTTTTGTTATTTGTCTATCTTTTTATCAACACCAAGAGCTCGCATGAGCTGGAGGCCCAGCGGAAGAGGGCAGAAGACAGCATTGCACTTGTCAAGGCAAAGCAGGACGCTGCGGCCCGTACGCGGGATACAGCAAAAACGGTAGTCACGGCGGGACCGGATACGGCATCCGGTTTCAATAAGGCTTCCCGGGGAGCAGAGCAGCTAACGACGATTGAAAATGAAGTCATCAAGGTGGTCTTCAGCAATAAAGGGGGACAACCGGTGGCGGTATATCTGAAGCAGTTCAAAGCGTATGACAGCACACCGGTGAAGCTGATCGCTCCGGGTACGGAGAATCGGTTGATGTACAACATCAGTACGGGTCAGAATATGACCGCTGGTGTATCCGACCTGTATTTCGATTCCGCCAAGCTTGTGAGCGGTGCGGATGGCAGCCAGACGATCACCTATCAATTGCCTACGCCGGCGGGTGAATCGCTCGTCCATACCTTTACGATCCGGCCCAATGACTACCTGGTGGATTGGAATATCGCGATAGGGAATCCGGGGGCGTTGTTCTACCAAAATATGTTTAATCTTTCCTGGCGGACGCAGCTAAACAAGACGCAGCGGAGCGTTAGCTATGAGCGGCGGCTCGGCAGCGTCGGCTACTATGAAAATGACGGCGGGTTCGACTATATGGTTGCCCATAACGAGCACACGCTGGACAAGCCGGTCCAATGGGTGGCGGTTTCGCAGCAGTTTTTCAATACGACATTGATTGCCAAAAACGGGTTCAGCTCCGGGGAGATCCACCTGGCAAAGGAAACGGCCGATACGTCGGATGTCGTCGAGCGGGCGCAGGTCGATCTGCAGGCAAAGATCCCATCCGCAGCATCTGTTGTGCTGCCGATGCAGCTGTACTACGGGCCGAATGATTTTCATATTCTTGCGAAACAGGCGACCGGGATGACGCGGATCATCGATCTGGGCAGGGGTGTTTATTCCTTTGTCCGGCCGATCAATGTATATATTATTATGCCGGTCTTCGGCTTTTTCAAATCGAATATCGCAAGCTACGGGCTGGCGATCCTTTTACTGACCCTTTTTATTCGGCTGATCACGTCACCGCTGGTATACAGCAGTTATCTGAGCGGGGCGAAAATGAAGGCGCTACGGCCGGAAATAGAAGCCATGAAAAAGCGGGTCGGCGAGGATAAGCAGCAGCAAGGCATGGAACAAATGAAATTATTCCGGGAGGCGGGCGTGAATCCGCTGGGCGGCTGTATTCCGGCCTTGCTGCAGATCCCGATCTTCTTCGCGTTGTACAGTTTCTTCAATTCAAATATTGGGCTGCGGGGGGAAAGCTTCCTGTGGTCGCATGACCTGTCATCGTATGATAGTCTGGTAAATTTTGGGTCAGTCTTCGGCATTGATCACGTCAGCCTTTTTGCTTTGACAGCCGTTTCGACCAGCTTCCTGATCTCGCTCTATGGGATGAGCATGACGCCGGACCAGAGTAACCCGGCCATGAAATACATGCCGTATATCATGCCGGTCTTTCTGCTTTTCTTTTTCAACCCACTGCCTTCCGCGCTGACCTGGTATTATACGGTTTCCAACCTGATCACGCTTAGTCTGCAGTTTGTGATCCAGAATTATATTATCGATCACGACAAGATCCTTGCAAAGCTAAAGGAGAACCGAAACAAACCGAAGACGAAGTCCAAGTGGCAGGAGCGGCTGGAGCAGATGCAGGAGGCTCAGAAGGAAACGCAGAAAAAGACGCAGGGCGTTCCGAACAAAAGAAAATAGCATGATTATTCAGCGGCGATACCCCGGTGGTGCTATCCTGCTCTGTTGCGGGCTGGTGGCTGCGGGCGGCGCTATGGCTCAGAAGAGTGTCTCGGAGCTCACGCTGGTATACGATTACTCCACCGCGGGCGTGGCGGGGGATAGTGCACAGAACGCGATCCACACCGTATATATTAAGGGGAACAAGAGCCGGTCCGAGATGACCAGCTCTTTTTTTTCTTCCACGACTATATTTGATGTGAACACAGGTTTCGGGGTGATCCTGCGGGAGGTGAATGGCCAGAAACTGCTGATCCGGATGAACCCGGACAATTGGACGGAGCGGAACCGGATGTATGACGGGATCGTCTATAAGAATATGAACGAGACCAGGGAAATTGCGGGGTATAAATGTATCAAGGCGGTCGGGCAGACAAGGTTCGGAGGGACAATCACGGTCTATTACACCCGGGACATCATCCCGGAAAACCGGCAATATGATCCAATCTTCCGGAATCTGGACGGGCTGCCACTGGAATATGAATTGACAAACGGGGATGTCCGGATCCGGTACCGGATAGCGAGGATCAATCTAAATCCGGTGCCGGTGTCAAAGTTTGATGTACCAAGTTCCGGGTTTCGGGAAATGAACTATGAGGAAAGCAAAAAGATGAACCTTAATTAAGGGAGCGGGGCGAATTAAGGGAGCGGGGCGAATTAAGGGAGGGGGCGAATTAAAGGAGTGGGGCGAATTAAGGGAGGCCGGGTGAATTAAGGGAGGTGGGGTGAATTAAGGGAGGCCGGGTGAATTAATGGAGGTGGGATGGCTGATTAGTGCATGTTGATCTTCAGGTCGAGCAGGCTGAGGTTACTGCCGGAGCTGTTGTGCATGAATACGCTGCTGTTCACTTTAAGCGTACGGGGCATGATGAACGTCGAGTTCCCGTGCTGATAGGTGATCAGCGTTTGGAAGGAAACGTACTCGGGGGTCTTTTCAGTGCTGATAATCGAGCTGCCCATAAAGGTGGGGCCGGCTTTCAGGGTGAACCCTGTCGTGGTCCTGATCGGAACGAAATTAGTCTTGAGGGGCGTGTTGGCCTTTCCTTTATCGCCACCGCCGCCCTTGCTGGCGACAGCCAGGCTGACAATGGCTACGAGGGAAGTGCTGATCAAGAGCTTCCGAATCAATTTCCGCAGTTCTATGGTACTCAGATTTAACATTCTATAGCAAAGGTAGGAAAATAAATTGGGTATTTTTTAACCGCTCGTCACTAATTTTAATAAAGCCTTAACTATTTGATACCTAAAATGTTACATTTTATACATTTTTTGGGCATCGTTAATTAACCCTTTCTTATCGGTAGATACGCAAAAATGACGCCGCGGGTTGCTTGTTTTTCGGTGAGTCTTATCGTTCCGGGGCAGAGGGGTGAAATTGAAGGAGGCGGAGTGATTAAATTGGGGGGGCGGGGT
>Ga0210383_10000329_pt1 | contig 45420 bp, 41 predicted proteins | sample IncBWC14OmetaG_FD_160072 | JGI IMG/M metagenome (GOLD analysis project Ga0210383, IMG submission 160072) | Forest soil microbial communities from Barre Woods Harvard Forest LTER site, Petersham, Massachusetts, United States - Inc-BW-C-14-O ...
GAAATCCGGAATATCGCCGGGAATCTGCTGGTGGCGATCGGGACGCCATTGCTGACAGGGAGAGCGTTTACCGCAGCGGACCAGGTCTCGACAGTGCCACCGGTACTCGTGAACGAAGCATTGGTGCGTGAGTTTATGCCGCAGGGAAATCCAATCGGACATCATCTGCTCTTGGATGGCCAGGCGCACGAGATTGGGGGGGTGGTTGCCGATGTGCGAGGGATATCTGGAGCGATCGCGGCGGAGCCTGGACCGGTCGTCTACTGGCCTGCGAACACCAATGGCGGGTGGCATCGCTACTTTATGGTGCGGACGAATGTGCCGCCGGAGCAACTCGCAAACTCGATCCGCGAGCAGGTATACCAGGCGGATCCGCGTCAGTCGGTAGGCAAGATCGAGACGATGGATCAGCTACTAAGCGATGCTGTGGCGCAACCACGGCTGAACGCAGCGGTGGTTGCGTCATTTGCCGGGATTGCATTGCTGCTGGCCTGCGTTGGAATTTATGGAGTGGTATCGCATTTTGCTGCGCAGCGCACGCAGGAGATTGGCGTCCGGATGGCACTCGGAGCGACGCGGAGTGACATTACACGACTTTTCGTGCGGCGGGTGATGGTCCCGGCAGCGATAGGCCTGGCGACCGGTACTGTGGTCTCGCTGGCGGCGAACAGGCTATTACGCAGTCAGTTGTACGGGGTGCAACCGGATGATCTGCGGCTTTACCTTGCATCCCTGCTGGTCCTGCTGGCGCCCCTGCTGGTGGCTACCCTCAGGCCGGCGATACGCGCAGGGAAGACAGAGCCGATGGAGGCGTTGAGAGCGGAGTGAATACAGATGGGATGAGAAGGCCGGTCTCCGGGCGGGATGCTGTACGCTCCCAAGTTATCGACGTGCTCAAGGCACAGATAAAAGGAGACCGGCAATGAAAAAGGTTAGCACCGCTGTGGCGCAGCAGAGCAGGAATTGTTCGCAACAGAACCTGACCATTGGATTGGATCTGGGAGATCGCAACAGTTGGTACTGCGTGCTGGACGAAGCCGGGCAGATACGGCAGGAGCAGCGGGTGCGAACGAATGCGAAAGCCCTAGGCGAAGCGTTCGGCGCCATGCCGCGGAACCGGATCGCACTGGAAATCGGAACGCACTCGCCCTGGATCAGTCGCCTGTTGAGCGACCTGGGACACGAGGTGATCGTGGCGAATGCGCGCAAGGTGCGGCTGATTGGGGAGAGCCGCAAGAAAGACGATCGTTTGGATGCGCAGACGCTGGCGCGGCTGGCCCGGATCGATCCCGAGTTGCTGTATCCGGTGAAGCACCGCAGCGTGCAGGCGCAAGCGGATTTGAGCGTGATCCGGGCGCGAGCTGGGCTGGTGCGGGCGCGCACGGGACTGGTCAACACGGCTCGCGGACTGGCAAAGTCGTACGGCGAACGCCTGCGCGGCTGCAACGCGCGCAACATGAATCCGGAGAAAGCCGACGGACTGAGTCCGGAGCTGCAACGGGCGCTGGAGCCGTTGCTATCGGCCATCGAAGAGCTGAGCGAACGCATCTGCGAGTACAACGAAGGGATCGAAGCGCTGGCGCAACAGAGTTACCCGAAGGTGGCGCTGCTGAAGCAGATCAAGGGTGGGGGTACGCTGATCGCGCTGACTTACGTGCTGACGCTGGAAGACCCGCATCGCTTCGGCAAGAGTCGCGACGTGGGCTGTTATCTGGGACTGCAGCCGGGACGCAGAAACTCAGGTCAGAGGGAACCCCAGATGCACATCAGCAAAGAAGGAGACCCTTATCTGCGAACGCTGCTGGTGCAGGGGGCGCAACACATCTTGGGACCATTCGGCATCGACTGTGACCTGCGACGCTGGGGTCTGAAGCTGGCCGAACGTGGCGGAAAGAGCGGGAAGAAGCGAGCGATCGTCGCCACCGCAAGAAAGCTGGCGGTGCTGCTGCATCATCTGTGGGTGAGCGGAGAAGTGTACGAACCGTTGCACAACAGCCGCCGAACGGCAGTGGCGGCAGCCGCATAAAACAAGGCAAAACAAAATCGTTCCAGAAAGTGAAAAGACAAAAGCCAAAGCCGAGTCCCGGTGACTGCGTTAATGGCCTAGCCCAGGTTCCACTCTCTGAGGAGCAGAACCACAGGGCGCCAAACAGATAGCAGCACCGGCTGAAACGAGAACGCCCAACATGCACCGAGCGAAATGAAATCGCTCCTTGAGAGTGCGGATGGAAGCATGGCGACAGCGGCTACTCGGCGGAACAACAACAATGTTCCACGAACCCCAAGAATCCACTTGACTCCGACCGGCCTTCTCATGGAAGGGCCATTAGTGGGGAACAACAGAGTGATTGACTGCAGAGCTGCGACGAAGAGCTATGCCTCTAAACCGGTTCTTCAAGGCATAGACCTCGTTGTAGAGCCTGGCATAGCGAGTTGTCAGCGCTAATCCTGGTGAATACCTCAGACGTGGTTTGAAGGGCCCAAAATCGACCGAAGCAGACCACGATCAGTCCCAATAAACGGGCTTATGGGACGTGCCGAAGGTGCTTCCAGAGTACTGACAAAAGTCAACCCGCCGGGTCTGAATCGCCAGATTGTGATCGCATTTCATTCGCCTGATGCCCACCTCGAAACTGGACTGCCGATGTGCCCTCCAGAGAAAAGCCCGGCGCCTTACCCGTTCGCTGCTGACCAGTGCATTCTCTCCAGTCCGGTTTGGTGACAAGTATCCCGGAAAATGGGCGTGTTTCGCGTATTTCGCGGCAACGGGCGGGAGGATTTCTCTGTAGTTAAGACTTGCTGGCGGAGAGGGAGGGATTCGAATCCGCGTCAGAACGTAAACTCAACAACATGCAAGGCCACGGATGGCACATAGGTACACCGAAAAGCGCTGATACCCTACCAATCGGATCGCAAAATGGATTGCAAGTGAATCAGGAGATCTCCATCTCGCCATTGAGTCGGTTAACTTGCTCAGCCCACAACCACTACCACTTTTGGAAAATCTGACAATATCTTGGTGTTTGCGCCAACGGTTGCCGTCAAGCATCGCGTCCCATCGCTTTTCAAGCTTTCAAGTCCATAGCGACACTGGACTGAGAGCGGTTGCGCCCCCCAGGCGCGACCGCCGGGTACTCGGTGTGAGTCGATGAGACGCGCACCGGGCCAAGGATGATCAGTGCGGGGATCCTGAAGACTCGTTCCCAAAAATTGAGAGTTTGAATCAGCAACCGACTGGATTGGCCGCCAGTTGGCCCAGGAATAGTCCGTATAGCACGAGTTTAAGGGCTTCGCGCACAGGCCTACCGACCTTTCCTAGCTGCTGAGGGCCCTCAGCTTCTGACGCTGGTACACCCATAAATCGCGTCCATATGGCGGAGAGGGAGGGATTCGAACCCTCGGTACAGGTGTTAGCCCGTACAACGGTTTAGCAATTGTCTTCGCCGACACGCTGCCGAGCAATCTCAATCACTTACATTCGCGCTCACGCACCAAAACTCACCTAATGTGACCTCATTCGTCAATTTCGGGACACCACTCGGGACAGTGAATTTTTCTCAACCTGACCGTTAGTCAATGAGCTCTAAAAAGGGGGTATGGCCCGGAATGTCGTGACGATACCGCTATACCCTTGAAGCCGCTAATTCGATTTCTCCTTGGCATTCCAATAGTCCTCGTACGAAACTGCGTCTCCCCAGTGCTGCTCAAAAATCTGCCTGAAATTTTCGAGCAGTTTTGTGTCGCGCGTTTGGAATGCGATTTCCGTTTCGCTGCTGTGATCGAAGGAAAAGGCAGCTCCTTCAGCATCTTCGATCCACATTCTCATGATGGACGATTCGCGTGCGTACTTAATCTCAATACCGGCCTTTTGAAACTGCTTTTCGACATCGTGTTGAGTAGCCATGTGTAACGAAATGAATTCCTCGTAACCATCCCCGACCCGCAACTTTTTCAGGAATTCCTCAGGTCTGTCGTGAAGCAGGTCGCGATTTGTTTTCAGAAATGTCGCAACCTTGTTCTGCGCAGACGTATCGCTCGGGTCGGAGAGTGCCTTCATGAGCGACTCTCGGCTCAACTGTTGGCGCAGAGATGCTTCGCGTTGTTCAGGAGAGAACAACAAAAGTCGAACTGTCGGTTTTTCGTCGAGATTTCGCTTGCGGCTGTCGCTCTTTCCAATACATCGGTTCGCATCACGATTGTTTCCTATCGTCGTGTGACGCAAGCCGACGATGGAATGCATGTAAGAGTAGAAAGCGTCTGGGTCAGAATACTGCCCATATCCGGGGAGATCGGCCATGACGCTCAATTCGGCGCACGTGCCCTGTACGATTTTGGTGATAACCGGAATGCTCTCCGGAAACTCCGCTATGTATCCGGTAGTGACACTCCCCAGTAAGAATTCGGTCCTGTTCTTTAACTCCCGTGAATCCATTTTTTGGACATAGGCGAAAATGATGGAGGCCAACGCTAGGAGCACCGTTACCCCGTCTAAGAACGACCTCGGTTGAAGACGAAACTTCATTTTTGTGTGTGGTGCGGTCGCCAAGATCCTTGCTTGCGCGGCTTCGACGCTTCCCATATCGCTCCTCCTTTGAAAGCATACTGTTATCAGAGGGTTCGAAGATTCGCTTCGCGATTCGACTTGCCCAACCGATACTCCTCCATCAAGAACGAGAAGCGTGACAAACATCCTTTTTTCTCAGATAGCCGTCACATCAGAAATGGGGAGTGTCATTGGGTGAGATCGATATTATGCGGACTCACGCAGAGAGCCCGGCGGAGTTCGGTCGATGGGGAGGGGAAGCCACCTATCTAGGAGATTGAGCTGTTGATGATGACGGCCATGCAGTTTCGAGGGTGTCCGGAATCGGTGCAAATTGTGTCCGTGTTGTCCGTGGTCGCCCGACCATCTTCCACTTTCTTTGCTGCCGCCGTATAGCCCATGAACTTTGAGCAAGGAATCGATAGCTCTCCAGTGCTGCGCTCTTCGCAGTGATCCACGCCGGTCGGCATACCTGTGACGTCGGGCGGAACTGCGGCATTGTTTTTGACTACGAGCGATAAGTCTAATGTTCCCGTCTCTCTAATAAACAACCGGCGAAGGGCGTCCAGCGCCATGTTGGGGACGGCGCAGTCTCCGTGATCCCGAGGTTCAGCAAAGAGGTGTAGCCGCATCACACCGTCGCTGCCAACTGGAATTGGACGATCGAAGCCCAGGTTGTCTTTGAAAGTTGGTGTGTTATACGTCGCGAATTTGTAGGCCAGTACATAAACCGTGGGGATCTGTTTCGGCGCCACGTTGTTGTCCTTAAGGGTTTGCCCCGTGAGTGTGTTCTTGTGATCCGCGCGCAACGGGTAGATGCCGTCTGGCCACGGAAGCGACACGCTGTGATATGGGGGATTATGAATGTCATAGCCCTTTATCTTTGAAAGGTCCCAGTCGATGATTACGCGATCCGTCTGGAGGCTCGCCGGGTTGGGTACAGCCATCGAGGAGGATGAGCCTTGGATGTCCACCGCGAATGAAGTATTTTGAAAAATCCAACTCGTCTGACGCCAAATAACCTCTCCGGCCGCATCTAGATCCGCCGTCGCGGCATAGTAGACATGGTCGGAAACGAAGGGTGCCTTAAGGGTAACGCTCTTCCCGTTTTTCCCGTGCTCCAGAATGATCGCGTACGTGCCGTGCAGGACGATGTTAAGCAACGTGCCGGGTGGAACGACCGCCTTTGGGCTGATGGCCTGGGGTTGAGTTGGTTGCTGTTGATTGTGGCAGGCTACTTGCGACGTCAAGCCGGCGGCTGAGACTACCCCCAGTCCCTTGAGGACATCTCTCCGATTTATCTCTTTCATTGTCTGCGTCTCCTTGGTTTTCTGTGCTTATCTCGCTCCCTACCCGCGTCCAAAAGCACTGAAGGCTGCCCAGTAGTATGGGTGCGCTGTTGCGGGAACGCTACTGAACTCTCGGTAAACATCCCGCAAAGCACCCGGCACGGACTCTCCGTGCAGGATCATCCGATAGGTCGAATTCATGAATGCCGACGTTATGGCCGAATCTACGTCCCACCGGCTTGCGATCACGTGGGGCACGCCCGCTCGCAGGAAGGCTTCGGCAATGTCCGCGGGGTCAGCCAGTCCATCATCACCTGCCCGTCCTGTTGAGCATGCAGAAAGGACTGCCAATTCGAGGTTGCGAAGCCGAGCGGTGGCAATGCTATCTGGCGACAGCAGAGCCAGATGTGTGGTCTCACTCACTTCTGAATCTGGAGCTACTTCCAACCCCGCAGCCTCCTCGCTAGACAACGCATGTCCCGCAAAATGAAACACGGCTGCTTGGGCAATATGATCGAGAATGGCGGACTGGGTCGCCTGTTTCGCTTGGAGCAAGACCGAATCCTTGAACAAATGGCTTACGTTTTCGGCTTCCTGTCTCGCGTCGGGAAGTGGAGCTTGCTGCGAGGAACCCAAAGCTGCAGACGCCCCTACCACAAGAGCCCGCATGTTCGAAGAAACGGGATGGCTGGGGCGTAATCTGAGCATGTATTCCAGCCCCGGCGACGAAACTACGGCATGATGCACACCCAGGTAAGAACCGTCGGGCTCGACCAAGGCTTGGAAGGGCACCGACGCCAGGTTCCCCGTTGCTTCCACAATGAGCGTCCGCCGTGGGTCGAATCGGCCCTCGAACGGAGCCACCAGCGAGTCATAAAGTTTCCGTCCGTTCTCGCGAAGCGCTGTCAGATCCGAGTGCGAATCGGCACATTGAATCGCGAAGTCATTGGCAATACGGGCCAGCTTCGCTGGGTCGGTCGCGACACTTCCGGAATATACCCCCCGGTCGTCATAGATCCAGGCGAAGATTCGATCATCTAACTCTGCAAAAACCAGCACGGTTTCGCGATCCAGCTTTTGCAGGCGTTGCTCGATCCCGCTGATGTCCAGGGAGGGTGTTTGCTTGTCGTACGCTGCAAATGCCGTACCATCAGGCGAAGAGCGGATCGACCGGATCGCAGCGCCCAAATACGACTCCCAGAGAGAAAGCGCGGCAGTCGGATCGTTTTGGCGCAATTTCGCTTTCGTCAGTTCGCGGTAGCAGTTGGCAGTTGCATGGTTCCAGGTGTGCCGGTCACGCTCAGTTCGGATCGTGCTTAGGCCCACCTCCCCGATTCCCACCACGGCCCGGCAAGCTCTCTCCTGTGATCCCTCATCTCCACGCGCACCTGCTATTTGTGCCTCGGCACGATAATACGCAAGCCATGTTCCGTACGAATCGAGGTCGGATGGCATATCCTCCTTTGCTCTCGTCAACCGTGATTCGGCTTGGGTGGTTGACCCTTGGCTAGCCTCAGCCTCCGCTAATTGCATTTCGGCATCTTCTTCGAATCCTCGGATTCCAGGATTCGATGGCAGCCTGGAGAAGATCGTTCGAGCGATTTCATATTGCTCAGCCGCGCCCTTAGCGTTCTTAGCCATACTCAAGGAGATGGCAACCTGAAAATGGGCGATGCCCTCGCCCGACTTGTTGGGGGTCGACGCAATCGCGCTTACCGCATCCTTTCCTGCGACAGCCGCCCATTGCCATTTTCTTGAGCGTTGTGCCTGATCGCTCAAGTCGTCGTAGAACTCGTATGCACGGATCGCTGTAGTGTTACCCGACCAATACTCCGAGAGTCCAGTTCGATCCCATTCCGCGGCTCCAGCCAGGTTTCCTTTATCGGTGTCGAGGTTTGCCGCAAACGCCACGCCGCGCAGGAAAAGCCCCTCGTAGTGAGAACTCCGGGCAATATTGAGCGCGACGGTGAGCGCATGGCTACCTGTATCCATCTTCGCTTGCGAATCTAGACACGAGAACTTCTCTAGTCGCACTTGCGTCTCCATCCACGAATAGTGCTTGTCTTTCAACGCTCCCTCGATAGTTGCGGCAAGTTGTAAACACTCCCGGCTGTGGAAGAGACGGTGTAGTGAGTACAGTTCCTCCATCTGCGCCCGAAGCAGGCCGGAATAGTTAGATGCTTGACGGAAAAGTTTTTCGGCTTCGGTCGAGGCACTTAAGCCATCTGAGGGGCTTCCCGCAACATTGGCGTTGACGGCTCTGCTCAGTGCCTCAGCGGCCGCGCCCATTGGTTCCGACGAGCGGGAACCCATCAGATCACTAAGCCACTCGTCGTTGTGCCGCTCGGAAAGGACCAGAGCCACCAAGCTTGTGGCTTTCGTCGCCGTCGCTGACTCCAGCTTCTCCGTCTTCGAAATCTTTGCTGAAAGAGAGGCGGGCACCCATTCCGTCATTGCGACATTCAAGTATTCCTCAATGCGCCCGTCAATTTTTTCCTGCACAGTCGCGTCGCCCGCCCCGGCCTCTGCAATTTCCACTGGGCTTAGAAGGCTTTCTTTTTGACTCTTCTCGTGCTCTAGCAGTTTCACTTTGAGGGCGTTCAGTCTTCGGCGAGCATCATCGGACCATTCGCCTTGGGGATCGACGCGCAGGTAATGTTCCCAGTCGTCCACGGCTTGGGTGTAGAGGAACATGCGTTCGCAGGCCAGAGCGCGGTTGAACAGCGCAATGGGATTGTCTGGTGATTTGGTCAGTGCTCTACCCAATGATTCAATCGCATTGCCATAGTCGATCGGCCGGTCGGCGGATTCGGCGCGCACGAAATATGCCGATCCTAGGTCGGTGAGCAAGCTAGCCGAATCAGGCTGAGTCTCCAGCGCACGCTGCAATGACTTAATCGCCGAGTCGTAATTTCCATCAAGCAAATCGGCGCGGGCTTGCGCTTGCAGCCACACAGGGTCATTCGGCTTCTTGGCCAGGTTTTCACCGATCAAAAACTCGGCCTTCAGTAGAGATTGCGGCTTGTCGAAATCTGATCGCTGCGTGCTTCGCTGAGCTTGCATTGGAGCATATTTAGCGCCAGACATCCTTATTTCCAGCGTGCGGTGCTCGCTATAGGCCTGCGCAAGCAATTGCTCGGCGGACGGTGGACGCAATGTCCGCATTGCAATCCAAGCAACGACGGCTACAGCAGCAATCCCCACAAATGCGTACACGGGATTCGGCGAGGCAAACGCGGCCCGCCACCATGAAGGCTTCTGCTGCCGATCTTGCACAGTACCACCTAACGTTGAGGCCATGTTTTCTTGCCACTCTGGCTGGACGCTCCTGAGCGATGCCAGCAATGTCTCTTCACTGGGAGTCACTTCATCTGCGAGAGTCTCGGCTGCAATCTTCAGCAGAGGCCTACAATGTCCGCATTGGGCCGCGTGCTTCATTAGCTCTCTCGTCTTCGCTTCCGGCAGAAGGCCAGCTGCCACGCTGAGCCACTCGCTGTCCAGGACGCAATCAGGGCCCGGTGGCACATTGCTGGGCACCCCCATGCTTAAAATCTCGCTCTGCACAGACTTGTGCATCTGCACTTTCCGGCTGCAGTCCCGGCAAGACTCAACGTGGCGTTGGGCCTCCCCCAGAGCCTGCTCCGAAGGTCGCCCTGAATCCGGAACACTTGCCGCGTGCGGCGAAATGAGCCCGTCAAGCTCGTCGCTGTCGAGATGTTTGTCGAATGGCCGTGTCAACGCCAGCTTCTCCTATCAATACGATTCTGCGGGGCGAAATCCTTTTTCGCCCGACTGCTGTGATTCCGATGTTTGAGATCGCAAGCGTGTAAGTTGCTCCCGGACTAGGCGCGTTAGGCGAAGAATTGCACTCTCCACACCCTTCGCACCTAAGCCCACGGTGGGCAGAGCCGCTATAGCTTTAGCACTCATTCCCTGTTGGTAGTAGAGCCAAAAGATGAGCTTATCCCTGTCTTTGTCGGAGCCTTCTGAGGACGTCTCAAGACAGCGATCGATTTCCTTTAGAAGGACTTGGCGCTCCATCGCGGCCTGACCGCCCAGGCTCTCGCTCAGCGCCTGGGGATCAAAGTCTTCTTCCAACTGGGCACTCTCTCCCGAGCCACGCTTTTGAGAATGCAACCTCTTGAAATAGTCGTGAGCAACATTGACGGCGATCGTCTTTATATATCCAGAAACTGCCTCCGGATGTTGGACTGCGAACGCTAGTAACAGGCGGCACTTGTCCGCACAAAGCTTGAGATAGGTTTCTTGGACGAGATCGTCCAACAGTTGTCTCGGGGCTTGGCCCCACTGGTATGCAGTCCGGATGATTGAAAGGCTTATTGCACGCTGAAAACGCGAGACGAATTCTTTCCAAGCTGCGCTGTCGCTTGACTCGGCACAGGCACGGATGAGCTCATCTGTGGAAACTACCGAGTAGCGATTCAACCCTCACCCCACGGCGATCAGCGTGCCCGATTCTACATGAAAACTGTCGTCGCATCCCTCTTTGGATCTATGTGCTAACTATTGCACGGAATGCACTATGTCGTGTTGCGCGTTACCTCGCGATGATCAAAAGGATCATCGACTCATTTGTCGTCTCTTAGCTCTGAACGTAGCAATGTGAGTTGGTGAGAAGAGACTGAGATTCGCCGAGTCTTGGCTAGCTGGCGAGGTAACTGCTGGGCCACTCCACTCTTCCCATAAAACTCAACACTCAAAGGAGGAACGTTATGGAGGAAGGTCGCTCGTCGTACAGATTCGGTACTATCCCACAACCACGCTCGCTACACAAGGTGACATATTCATTCCTGTGTTTGGTCATGGTTTGCTTGGCTGCTTGCGCTTCTTCGGCGACCACACCGAACCAGCGCCCCACAGTGCGTGTGGGGAAGGGAAACAGGCTCGAATTCTGCCAGTACGCTGCCGCGAACGGGAGCACTTACGGGCCCAATTGCAAACTGAAGATCGACGATATTAACAAAGCGTGGGCAGATGTCAGTGATGTCGTCATCGATGGAACCTTCGAGATCAAGCGCACAGACCCTCAGCAGCGGGCGAGTGCTGTATTCGTGGCAAACAAATTGACCATCGACGACGGCGGCCAGATTGTCACGAACGGTAACGTGCTTTTCATCTTCGTCAATGAATTTGTTGCATTCAACAACGCCTCGATAGTGAGCTTCGAAGCTACAACCCGCAAAGCTGGAGATGGGGCGGTGCAAACGGGGGTAGGCGGAATTCAGGGAATAACTGGGTTGCCTGGACCGTCGGGCAACGCTGGCGTGAGCGGGGAAAGCGGGGGTAGCGTCACAATATTCGCCAACAACTTCAGCGGGCCCCTACAGATAAACCTCCCTGGCCAAGATGGAGGAAATGGAAGCAAGGGACGGTCCGGCGGAAGCGGGCTGCGAGGATTCAAGGGTGAGGATGCGGATTCAGGACCCTTCGGGTGCAACCATGCTGGCGGTGGAGGCGGACCGGGTGGAAACGGAGGGAGCGGGGGTGTGGGTGGGGCTGCGGGTAGGGGCGGAGATGGTGGCGTTCTCGGGTTTTTCTATGTGGTCTCAACGTCAGTTGATCCACCTAGAAACCCCAATGTGTCGCTGGAGCCCGGCGCACCCGGTTCTGCAGGCGGCGGGGGTGATGGTGGTGGGGCCGGAGAGGGTGGGCTAGGCGGCAATGGAAAGGGATTTTGTGGCGGGGGACCAAGAGGGGCGTGGGGTTCGCCTGGTGGAACTTTAGGTTCGGGGATGGCGGCCCAACTCGCCGTCAGAGGATCAGCGCAGTTGATCAAGCTGAGCTCATTGGCAAAGGTGCAGGAAGCTTTCAAGACGGCAGTAGGGCAATAAAGGGTCAGGGGGACAAGAGTCCCCCTGCCTACCTACCACGGTGACGGCGGACTTCCGTTTATACAAACTCCTTGGATGACTCTCTGCGTGTACAGCGTGCATGCAACTGATCTTCGAGAGGGGTCAACAGCCGGGGCTGTTCGAATCTTTTCCGAGCAATCTCACCCGCAGAGTTGGGTGACAATGCGAGCGAGCCAGAGACTCGGCACAAAGATCGTTCAGGCTGGGCGGTTTGCAGGCAGAATGAGGTCAGGGCACAGCACTGGTTCTGATGGTATTGAGAATACTAACCAACTGTACTACTTGTTCCGGACTGAAGATTCCTTCCACCCCCTTAGTGCTGTAGTCAGTAAATGGTGATTCGTAGAGTTGAGCTGCTTTTATCCAACCGCTCTGGGTGAGATAGTCAATCATAAGATTTATGAACTGAATCTGGTTGGCGGCCAGAGTCTTCCCGGTCAGAAATCCGTCAAAAGCACGTTTGGCGGCTTCGCGGTCCATACCCACCATTGAACGCACGAACAAACCCAGCTCGCCACCAGTTCGTACTTTGCGCATTGCTTCTTTGGTTGCGCCGGCCTCGACCATGATCTTCTCCAGCGCGTCGAGATCCTCTTGCGTCAGCGGTTCGTTCCAGCGGAGCTTATGGATTGCTGGGTCGTTTTCATGCGCCTTTAGGAACCTGTGCGCCTTATCTCGAAATCTCTCGACGTCGTGCCCAGCGGCGAATCCCGGTAACTCGACGAGCTGCTCATCGCCGATCACATCAACAAAGTCTGTGTAAATGTTCGTGCGTCCGGTCTTTTCAACGAACTTCACCAGGCTGCGCAGCCGCTTCCGGACATCTTCCAGAATTGCGGTCGTCACGTCCTGCCAGAACTCGTCGGTTTGTACCTCGATGATGAGTTCCAGTTCGGCGCGCACCATGGGGATGCTTGCCTTTTCCTCAAGTGCGCCAGCAATCTCCTTGACCACCTTGCTCCAGCGCGTGAACGACCTCTCGTGCCGCAGAAGGCCAAGCTGTAAGCGCAGCATAAGAAGATCGAATTGCTTCGCCTCTTGATCATCGTCGATCAGTTCGGAGGGCAAGCCAGCAACGTTGTTGACCAGTTCCTCTTCCTCGTCAGTTCCCAGTGATGCCCAGGCTTCGGCGTCGGCATATTTCTCCACCAGCTTGCGCTTGGGGCGCACGATGAAGTTGTTTATGTTCATCTGCTCGACTTCTTGACGCAATCGCTCTACGACCTCGCTTCGCAAGGCCGCCCCGCTCTCCTGCTGAGACTGCTTGTCCAATTCGGCGATCAGCTCTACACGGCTGCTGAAAAGCTTCTTGATCAGCGAATCGTTGGAGGCCCCCGCGGTCGTCTGCGGATTCTGGCTGAAGAACTCGAGGTTCTGGCAATAGTCGAAGATGTAGAAGTATTTCTTGTCGCGCCCCTGTCCGAACAGGTTCGGCCGCAGCCGGGTTCCTCGTCCCACCATCTGCCAGAACTTGGTCTTCGACCGCACCATCTTGAAAAAGACCAGGTTCACGACCTCCGGGATGTCGATGCCCGTGTCCAACATGTCCACGGATATGGCGATGTGCGGCGTTTTCGATACCGCTGAGAATGTGTCAATCAGCGACTGCACGTACTCCACCTGAAAATCGATCACCCGCGCGAACTCGCCCCTGAATTGCGGATAGTTCTTGTCGAACCGGTCGGAGATGAACTGCGCATGGTCGTGGTTCTTCGCAAAAACGATGGTCTTGCCCAGCCGGTCTCCGTCCGCCACCTTTTCGCCGGATCGCATCAGGTGTTCGAGAACCTTGTCGACGGTGTCTTCGTTGAACAGCCACCGGTTCAGCGCCTCCGGTTCCACGGTCCTGGGGACACTACCATCCTCATCCCACTCAATCGCGTCCCAGCGCTCTTTTTCTTCTTTGCTAAGCTGGTCGTACTTCATACCCTCGCGCTGAAACTTCAGCGGCACGGACACCGCCATCGGAGGAACCAGGAACTTATCCCGCACGGCTTCTTCCAAAGTGTAGGCGTCGGTCGGAACTCCATCTTCCAGATCGAAGAGGTCGTACGTGTTGTGATCAACCTCATCCTTCGGCGTCGCCGTCAGGCCGATCAGGAATGAGTCAAAATATTCGAAGATCGCGCGATATTTCTGGTAGACCGACCGGTGCGCCTCGTCGATCACCACCAGATCGAAATGCCCCGGACCAAACTGCCGCCTTCCGTCCTTGGTCTCGTCGATCAGCCGCAGCATGGTTGGATACGTCGACACCAGCACGCGCGCGTCGGCAATCTGCTCGGGATTGTCCAGCACATTCACCGCCGCGGCCGAGGGCAAATGCCGCTTGAAGACGTTAGTCGTCTGCTTCACCAGCGCGATGCGGTCGGCAAGGAACAGCACGCGCTTCACCCAGTTGCAGCGCATCATCAGATCGCACAACGCGACCACCGTCCGCGTCTTGCCCGCGCCGGTGGCCATCACCACCAAAGCCTTGCGCTCGGCGTCCTTCTCGAATGCTTCGCCGATGCGCCGGATCGCCCGTTCCTGATAGAAGCGTTCGACGATCTCTTTGTTGATTTCGCTGGCGCCCAGCGGTGTGCGGGTACTTCTCCGCTGAATCAGCCGCTCCAGCTCATCTTTCTTATAAAACCCCTGCACCGCCCTGGGCGGATAGCTCCGGTCGTCCCAAATCCAGTGCTCGTATCCGTTGCTATAGAAGATGACCGGACGCTGCCCGAACTGCTTCTCCAGGCAGTCGGCATAGAGCCGGGCCTGCTGCTGGCCCACGCGGGCATCGCGCTTGGTGCGCTTGGCCTCCACCAGCCCGAGAGGCTTGCCGTCGTCGCCCCAAAGCACGTAGTCGACAAAACCTTCACCCTTTTCGTTCGGCATGCCTGTGACCGGATATTCGCGGTCCTGCTTCTTGTCCAGCGCCCAACCCGCTTCTTTCAGCAGCAGGTCGATGAAGTAGTCGCGCGTCTCGGCTTCGGAATAGTTGTGTTCGTCAGGTGTGGCTTCGTTCTGCTTCTTGATGGCGGCAATCTCGGTGCGCAGGAGTTCCAGTTCGGCATCCACTGCGGCCTTGCCGGTCAGCAGCTCGCTGAGCTTGGAATCTTTCTCCGCCAGTTGCGATTCCAGAAGCTGCAGTTGCGCCAAAGTCTGCGGCGGCACGGGTGAAGTCTTTGGCAGCACCGTGGGATCAAAGACGAGGCCATCAGGCGGTTTGCCAGTTTTTGAGTAAGTCCGCGCCAGCCAGAAGCAGATGTGGAACAGCTCTCGCACCGCAGTCATCGAGTCCAGCGGCAGCAGCGGCTTGTGGCTATGCGCCGCCAGATTGCCCAAGTCCTTGATCAGCTTGGCTTTGATGAAGATTTTCTGCCCGACCGTGGATTTGAAGGTCGGCTCATGGATGAGAGCGCTGAGATTGTCCTGATAGGGAAGTTTGAGGGCGGGATCACTTTTGTAGAGCCACGTCACAGCTAGCTCCAGCGTCCGTCGGGCGTAGAAACATGCGGTACGCGGGTCGGGGACTACCAACGCCTCAGTCTTCTGCCCTTCGGCAAAGAGGTGCGGCCATTCGGATTGGAGGAAGGCGAAGTTGGTCATGCCATTCTTCCGTCACCAATCTTCTGGAATACGGCTTTCATCTCATATGCCTCGATAAAGGGTATCGGCGTCGAGTTGATCAGTTAGGTACGGAGTAAATCCGGCCAATAGAATGCACATCGCGACGAGGTCACGCATCTGAATATCACGAATCACATTAGCCACAGTGCCGCCATGCCTAATCCCTGGATAGTCGGACGCAAAACCATACAAGTTTTTCAGCGATGCCTTGATGGAGTTATGAGGCCAGGTCCCAACTTGGTTGCAAATTCCTCCTAGCTCCGTTTGAGTCACACCAGGGCACGTTCGCCCAATTGCTTCCAATAGGTTGATTTGTTTCTGAATGCACGTCTTGATTCGGCAATCCGAGCAGTCAGTGCTTAGGTCTCGTATCGCGTTTTCGAAGTCCTTCATCAAACTATCGAGGTGGGCGTCCCGAGTGGTAACGTTGCGCAGGTCGCGTACAAGACTGGCGAAAACCCCCGGAAGGGTTGGGCACAAAGTACACGGCCTCCGCAGGTCGTACCGAAGGCTGAACTTCTCAACGAAGGCAGTTAAGAGGTTATAGTACGAATTGGAGAGCGCATCCCCTGCTAAGTCATCGAGAGTTTGATGCGCCTTCTCGAAGAACCTGACCAGAGCTAGCTCACCGACCAGTTCCTCAGCGCGGACTGATTGGAGCGCCTCTTTGCTTTGGACCGGGTCATCAATGATGTCCGCGAGCTCCTCAATCCTGGGTTGGTTCTTCAGCGCCGTCGAAAGTTCCCGATATAATTCACAATACAGATCATCTGGGGCGCTTTCGTGAGATGCGAGTTCGAGCCAGATCTCGCGCCAAGTCTCAGACCACACTCCGATGAGTTCACCGTGCATCCTTATAACTCCCCTCGGAAGGCGAGGTCTTGCAGAACCGCGAAGAGTTCGCCTAGCCCTGTGAGTGCTCGTCGATGGGTAGCTTTCACCTTTTCCAAAACCTCAAGTCGTCGTCCGAACTCGACTTGGAGCTGGAGAGGCGGAACAGGAACCTCGATCTGCTCGAATCTTGACTTCTTGAGTATTGGAAGCGTTGTCGAAGCTCCCCAACCAACGATGGTCGGCTTAAAGAGACGGACCACGGCAAAGCCGTAATCATCGTGAACTTCGGAGCCCCATTCGACAGCATTAATTTGCTGATTGAAGGCGCTTCGCGCTGCAGCGAATCCAGTCTTGCCAATCGTGGCACCGATGCAGCAAACCAGCGTCGCGCCAGCACGGACTGTTACGCTCTCTTTGGCCCCAGCTTCGGTCAGGCTTCTCTTAACGGGCGTCTCGCTTTCGAGGTCCCCCGGAGTGATAAAGGGAATCGGACCGTCGAACATACCCTCCTGTGCGCTGGACGGGGTTCCTCCGGTTGTTACAGTCCCAAGCTGGCTAAGGCGTTTGCGCGGCCATCCCTTCGGATTCGTGGCGGGGTCGCTGAACAGTTCGTGGAATATGGATTCGTTGAGAGTGTCGAGTTGGGCGAGGGCGGCGCGGCGCTTGGCCCGCAATGCCTCCGCACGATCCAGCACCTCTGCAATCCGTCGCTGCTCGTCAATCGGTGGCAAGGGAATCTTGAGATGCTTTAGAGTGGAGGCGTTTACTCCGGGCTGGGCGACACCGCGCGCACTCGCCGTGATTTGTGCCCAATACTCAGGGGTTTGGAAGTAGTGACTCACATATCGTGAGTCCGCTCTGTCGCTCAACCGAACGCGAATGAGATAGGACGCAAACACCGCATTCGATGGACAGTCGCGGATCAGGAAGCTCTTGCCAGTAGTTGCTCCGGTTCTCGCAAAAACAATGTCGCCCTGATTCAGACGACCTCCTGCGGCGGTTCCGTCATCACATTCACACCAAGGGACACGGTCCCAATCCACAGAGCCGTTTTGGATGTCAGTGATGCGCAGAAACTTTGGCCCGCGAGGTTGCTCTGTCGCAGAAGCGGTGACCCCATAGTCGACGGAGGTCGCGATTTCGCTCAGTGCAACTCTCTCCGACACGCTCACTTCAGCATTCCCTCCAACTCCTTCAGTCCCTGCTGAATTTCCGCCTCAAGCTTCGCGAGGTCGACGAGAATCTCTGTCGGTGCACGGTGGGCGACCTCTTGGTGTACAACCTCTTTATAACGGTTGAGACTAAGGTCATAGCCCTGCGCCACCAAGTCAGCCTTGGGCACACAAAAACTCTGCGCCGTCCGCGGACGTTTCCGCTCCTTGCCTTCGCGCTCTTTCCAGCGCGCCAGAATGTCAGGCAGATTGTTCTTCGCAGCCTCAGCCTCGCTGAGCGCAGAGCTGGGCAGAGGCCCAAGCTTGTCATCGCTGAGCAGCGGCGTGCGCTTGTCGTCCAGCGACCAGCCATCGGCTTCCACGTCGTAAAACCAAACCTGATCGGTGCCGCCGGAGTTCGTCTTGGTGAAAAGCAGAATCGCGGTGGAGACTCCAGCATAAGGCTTGAACACGCCGCCGGGCAGCGAGATCACCGCATCCAGCTTCTGATCTTCGATCAGCATCCGGCGCAGGCTTTTGTGCGCGTTGCTCGATCCGAAAAGAACTCCGTCCGGAACAATCACGGCAGCCCTCCCGCCGGGCTTGAGCAGCCGCAGAAACAGCGCCAGGAACAGCAATTCAGTCTTCTTGGTCTTGACCACCTGCTGCAAATCCTTGGCGCAGCTCTCATAATCGAGCGACCCGGCGAACGGCGGATTGGCCAGCACCAGCGTGTATTTCTCTTCCTCCCCGGCATGGTCCTGCGCCAGCGAATCGCGATAGGTAATGTCCGGGTTCTCCACGCCGTGCAGCAACATGTTCATGCTGCCGATGCGCAGCATGGTGTTGTCAAAGTCAAACCCATGAAACAGGCCGCTGTGGAAATGCTGCCGGAGCTTGGCATTCGTCTTGACCTCAGGATGCCGCTCGCGCAGCGATTCACCCACCGCCACCAGGAACCCACAAGTTCCACACGCCGGATCGCAAACAATGTCGGTAGGCTTGGGCTCAACCATCTCCACCATCAGCCGGATGATGTGCCGCGGCGTGCGGAACTGTCCGTTCTGCCCCGCGCTGGCAATCTTCCCCAGCATGTATTCGTAAAGATCGCCCTTGGTGTCGCGGTCTTCCATGGGCACCTTGTCGATCATGTCCACGACCTTGGCCAGCAGCGCCGGGGTGGGAATAGTGAAGCGCGCGCCCTCCATGTGCTTGGCGTAGGTCGACCCATTGCCGCCCAGAGTGCGCAGCCAAGGAAACACGTGTTGGTCGACGACGGTGTACATTTCACGCGCATCGAGATTCTTGAACCGGCTCCAACGAAAATCCTGATACGGACGCTTCTTGCTGTCCTTGCCCTGGGGAAAGAAGCGCGCTTGCATGGGCTTCTTTTCTACGTTGGCCTTCAGTTCCTCGGCGGTTTCCAGTTCATCCAGGCGCTTGAGGAAGAGGAGATAGGTAATCTGCTCAATGACTTCCAGCGGGTTGGAAATCCCACCCGTCCAAAAGGCATTCCATATCTGATCAATCTGACTGCGGATCTCACCAGTAAGCATAGGTTTTCAAGGGGAGAGCGATAATGCTACCCCAGATTCGGGCATATTGCACGGATGCGAGTGAAAGCATGCGAATTCCGAACAATCCACGGAGGGCGAAATCGATTTGGCTGAAAAAAGGCTGGACATTTTGGACGGATACCGAGAAAGATTGTGATCACCCCGGCTCCACTCCGCTCTGGCATTTACCCGCCAGCGCACCCAGGATCAATCGATGAAGGAAACTTGGAAGGAATCTTGGGAGCGGTCGGAGCGGAAGCATCGGGAGCTGCAAAATCGAATACTCGCGATTCCTGGCTCCCAACGTGTCCTTAATAGACTAACGAAACAAAAAAAAGAACAGGACCATATCCTGTCGCTGCTGGCCAGTGCCGTTGGCGATCAGCGTAGCTTATGGAAAGCCATGAGAGGCAAGAAAAGAGAGCTTGAAAGCATTGCGAATCAACTTGAGACGGTAGCTAACCATGCTCAGAGAATTGCCCTGGACCCGACGACATACGGAAGCCTTTGGTTGGCGATATTGGGAATAGGCGAATGGGACAGGGTGAAGCCAGCACATACGAAGGCTCCGTTTTGGATATTCGACTTTATGCGACTCTACGTCAAGAATTGCCGCGAAAGAGCGACGGCATTCGGTGAACTCATCAGAGATTTCCAGCCTGTCCAGAGGCGGTCGATGATCGACTGCCTCCTCCTAAAGGCTTGGATTATGACTGGGAAGTACCATGACAAAGAGATAGCGTTCTTACTTACCAATGCTTTCGAGGCGGTCGGAAGCAATCGGGTCTTCACAGAAGACCAGATCAAGAAGCACAGGCAAAGGTATGTAGTTCCCCGCATCAAGGAATTTCTACGCTCACGCACCACGTTTTCAGCTCCCGATGCACTGCGGGGGGACATTTTGCCCCCATACGATTCTTCTCCACCTGTCCCCTAGTTGTACGCGACTGTGCGCTATCTTCTGCGCATGGACACGCTACTGCTCTCCAAGCAAGAAGCTGCCCGGCTATTGGGTCTCAGTATCCGCGGCCTGGAACACTTAATTTCACGCAAAGAGATACCCGTGCGCCGCATCGGTCGGCGCGTTCTGATTGCCCGCTCGGCGGTCGAATCCTTCGCCAAGGCGCAGATCTCGGGCGATTCATCCAGAGAGGATCCTCCCCGTCTGGGGCCGAGGAAAACAAGCGGCGAGGAAGGCCGGTAGGCCCCCGGGGCGACAGACACCATGGTAAAGCGTCACCCCAACCACCGCCGCGTCAAGATCCATCGCAGCTATACGGTGGAAGAAATCGCCAGCCTCCTTTTCAGTCATAAGAATACCGTGCGTGAATGGATCAGGTGCGGGCTTCCAACCATCGATAGCGGACGCCCGAAGATGGTTCAGGGGCGCGAGTTAATTACTTTTCTGCAGGCGCGACGTGAGAGGAAAAGGAGGCACTGCCAGGCCGACCAAATGTACTGCGTCCGATGCCATGCCCCGAAATGCCCTGCGGTCGGGATGGTGGATTATCTGCCTATTACAGAGAAAGTGGGAAACCTGAGAGGGCTCTGCCCCGACTGCTGCTCGATCATGCACCGATGCGTCAGCCTGGCCAAAATCGGGCAGATTCAGGGAAAAATAGACATCACGTTTCCGCAAGCACTGCGACACCTAAGGGAGACCAGTCAACCTACCGTAAACAGTGACTTGAAATAGGAGACGCCAATGACGACAAACCACAACGCGAACAATGAGCGACTCAAGCGCAAGTATTTCACGTTCTTGAAGGAAGCCAAACGATACAGCGAGCCGACAGTGGACGCATGCGCAAAAGCTCTAGATCGCTTCGAGGTCTATGCAGGGCATCGAGACTTCAGGGCGTTTCATGTCGAGCAGGCAATCGCTTTTAAAAAGTACCTTGCAGAGCAGACAGGGGAACGGTCGGGGAAAAGCCTGAGCAAAGCCACCCTGCACTCGACATTGACCCATCTCAAGCGATTTTTCCAATGGCTTGCTGGCCAGCCCGGTTTCAAATCGCGCTTTCAGTATACGGATGCCGAATATTTCAATGTCTCCGAAAAGGACGTGCGCATTGCGACCGCCCAGCGCGAGCAAAGAGTGCCAACAATCCCACAGATAAAGCATGTCATCAGGCGAATGCCGGCCAGCACGGAGATAGAGAAACGGGATCGCGCGCTCATTGCCTTCACGCTGCTTACAGGCGCGCGGGACGGCGCCATCGCTTCAATGAAGCTAAAGCATGTCGATTTGATCGCGCGCTGCGTAAGCCAGGATGCCCGAGAGGTCAAAACGAAATTCAGCAAGACATTTAACACGTTCTTTTTCCCGATGGGAGAGGACATTCGAGAGATTGTTGCTGAATGGGTGACGTACCTCCGTGAAATCAAGCTGTGGGGCAATGACGACCCTCTGTTTCCGGCCACTGAGGTAAGGCCGGGCAAGAGTCGACAGTTCGAGGTATCCGGTTTGCGTCGAAGCCATTGGAATAGTGCGTCACCGATTCGCGCCATATTCAGGGCAGCATTTGAGCAAGCTGGTCTTCCGTATTTCAATCCACACAGTTTTAGAAATACTCTGGCTCAGCTTGGTGAGCAAGTGTGCAAATCGCCGGAACAATTCAAGGCTTGGAGCCAGAGCCTGGGTCACGAAAACGCTCTTACGACATTAACCAGCTATGGCGAAGTTCCTAATCACCGCCAGGCCGAAATCATGCGAGATCTGGCAAAGCCTCAGCTATCGGAAGTAAGCGAAGTTTTTAGGGCACTCGCCTTGCTGATGAGAAGTCACGGTGTGGATGTGGCGATTGATGGCCCTGGCTTCGACAAGATGCGAGACCCTATCGCTGAAGACGATCGACAGCGTGGCTCAACAATCCTGAGGCCAAGCCCGGAGGAGGACGCAAATGGCGATCGACAGCTCTGACGAAATGCCAACGGTCGGCGAAGTTCGGCAAAGGCAATCTCGTTCGTTGGCTCTTGGCAAACGGATGTGGATAACGGTTTCTGTAACCGCAGTACACCTCTAAGTGACGGAAAACATGGGCCTAGAAACGACTGATGTCCCGTTGATGTCCCGAGCAGGGGGGATCGGCGCCGAATTGATCGATTCTGTCGAGTTGGCGACACGCTGGAGAGTCCCTGAATCTTGGATTCGTAACCATACCCGTGCCCGCACACCGAGAGAACGGCGAATCCCGTGCATCCGGCTGGGAAGGTATGTGAGGTTTCGCTGGGGCAGCACCGAATTGGAAGATTGGCTTGAGAAGCAGCGCGGTTAAAGACTTCAAAAAACGAAAGGAGAAATTTTTCTGGTGAAAACGCGGCGGGCGAGGCGTAGAGTGAAAGCGTGCCGAGCGCTGCGGAAACAGCGCCCGACACTGACCGACGTGCCTAACATGGTAGGAACGGCGGCTTTCTGAAGTGTAATTCATAGCTTCAGAATCCCACCACCTTAGTCCCCACCTATAGAAGCTCGTCTGGTCTCAAATTCTTGAGAACAGGAGCAACTCAATGAGAAAGCAATGCGGGCAGATCATCCGCATCGGCTATCGCTGGTACGTCCGATATTGGGAACGCAGGAATATGGGCGGGGTGGTCGAACGAAAGCGAGTCACCCACGAGTTAGGGAAAGTCACGACACGCGGGAAGCGGCCGCCCGCAGACATTAGCACCGAAGCCGAGCGGCACATGGCAACCGTCAGCAGCGGTACAGTCCCCGCCGATCGAATCGTCACGATTGGTGATTTTGTCGACCAGGTCTACTTGCCTTGGATTACTCAACACAAGCGGCCCTCGACGGCGAAGGGTTACCGGGACATCTGGGAGGATCATCTCAAACCACTCTCAGAGCAAGTTTGGCTAAAGGACACGCGGACATACCACGTGCAGAGCTGGCTGAATCAGATTGGAGCGGGCAAACTCAGCCGCAACACTCTGAAACACGTCAAAAGCGTAGTAAGCGGAGTCTTCACCCTGGCGAAGCAGCAGGACTATTTCCAAGGGGAAAACCCCGCCCGCGACTCCGCGATTAACCCAAAGTCCGCAGAACCACAGGAAACTTATGCCTACACGCTGGAGGAGATTCAAACCATTCTCGCCCTGCTCCCAGAGCCGGCGGCAACGGCCTTTGCCGTTGCCGCGTTCATGGGACTGCGCCACGGCGAAATCCAAGGTCTGCTCTGGGAAAACTATCGCGACGGTGAGTTGTACGTTTCCCGGTCTATTTGGAATGGCCGCGTCTCGGACCCCAAGACTCGCAAGGGCCGCGCGCCTGTTCCCGTCATTCGACAGTTGGCAGATCGGCTGGAAATGCACCGGCTTCGGTCAGGAAAGCCCGTGAAGGGCCCGATCTTCGCAAACTCCCTGGGCAATCCCCTGTCTCTGGGTAGTGTGGTCAACCGCGTCATTCTCCCTGCGCTGAATCGGTGCGAGGAGTGTGGTAAAGCGGAGTCAGACCACCAGAAGGCAGGCCATACGTACAGGCGGGATGCTGGCGTCCCCGAGTGGCACGGCTGGCACGCAGCCCGGCGCGGCTTGGGAAGCAACCTATACCGCTTGGGTGTGCCCGATATGGTGATTCAACGTATTCTCAGACACGCAAACGTGAGCACCACGGCGACCTACTACATCAAGACCGCCGCCGACGATGTTCGCAAGGCGATGACGACGCTCGAAAACTGCATCGCGGAGACGGGACAGATTCGATCGGAACCAGACGACACAGGAAAGCGGAATTTGGCCAACTCGATCCAGTAGGAATCTGTTTCGAGGCAGGTCGACGATAGCCTTTGATCCACTTGGCGAAAAAATTCCAGCAATGGTTTCCGAGGTCGGACGAATGGCGTAAGCTGCTCCATCACCTAGCCGCACGGGTAATCGTGAAAAGACGCTTGTCGAGATCTGAGTTTGGTGCCGGTTGGGAAACAGGCGGGTAACGCGAAAACCATACCAGAACCATTAGCGGATTCTCACCTGAAACATCTGAAAGCCTCGCCGCTCAGACTCGGTTCGTCATTCCATATCGAACTGTGGCCTGAAACGAGAGGTGAGTCAGGATACCGGAGAACCATGGAGCTGTGATAGTTTTGATCGAAATGGAAGTGGCTCGCATGGACGAAGTTCGCAGCGTCACCGTGGCCCCTAGCGTGATTGAGGTTACGATGCAGGCGCTTCGGATATACGGCGCACACCGACTCGAAGGGCTGGTTCTTTGGCTGGGCCATGTTGAAAAGGACATCGCTTCGGTCAGTCAGGCTTTCGTTCCTCCACAGTGTCCAGTATCCGATGAATCTGGTCTCGGCTATTTTGTCAGTGGCAAAGCCCTTTTTGAGCTCAACCGCGGACTCGCCGAGACAGGTTTGCGCCTTATAGCCCAGGTGCATAGTCATCCTAAAGAAGCGTATCATTCGCACGCGGATGATCGTTACGCCATCGTTACTGCGGAGGGGGGCTTTTCTTTAGTGGTCCCAAATTTTGGTAAAGCACCTGCAGATCCCGCCTCGTGGGCCGTGTACAGGCTAATCGGCGGCGACTGGATAGAGTTAGCTTCACAAGAAGTTCGAAGGCTCTTTGAGGTTTCTAGAAAAACATGAGTATGAGTACCGTTCGACTGCAAAACTTCCGTGGTTTTCAGGATGCCAGCATCGACTTGAAGCCCCTCACAGTTCTTTTTGGCCCGAACAGCGCTGGAAAGTCCTCCTTCGGTCACGCGCTTGCCGCCATCGCTCACGCGCACCGATCTTTTGCCGGAACGCCACAGGCGACGCTTACACCCCGGAGAGACGATGCTGCGGCATGGCCGGTTGACTTGGGTTCTACACGGGATTTGCGAACCCAGGGTGCGCAAGGACCGGTCAAAATAGGGCTCAAGAGCGTCGAAGGTTGGATTGAACTCGGCTTTGGTTCGGACTCGATTCTGGAACTACTGCCGACCTACATCAAGCACCCGAAGGGCTTTCAAGACGATGCGACAAGTGGGACTATCCCAAGCACCAGCTCAAAACTGACCCTGTTGCCCGGAAGTGTGCCGCTAGCTGAGACCGGCTTTGGGGAAGAAGGCAGAAGTGAGCAAAACGATCAGTCCCACTATTATGAATTGGAGCGCATCAACGAGAGGCAATGGCAGCAAGGCGGGAAACCGGTGATCGTCATTCTTGATGGACTGGTGCTCAAAGCTGCTACGCACGAAAGCGGCACCGCGAACCTTCTGAGCGGCAAGTCTCAGACCGATCTCCGCGTCTTCCTAGAAAACCTCTCCTATCTGCGCGCTACTCGGAAGCGACCCTCGCGCATATACGAGGCAGGAATCGGCAAGCCGCAACCCATAGGGTACGCAGGAGAGTGGACTGCTACTCTGCTCAACAGACGAGGTGCTGACCCGGTCACGTATGCGAACCTCCCCGCCGTGCCTCAAACTTTCGAAGGAGCAAAACAACTGCTTGGGGTCTCTGTAGCTGAAGACAAAAGTACTCTGGTTGAGGCTGTTCGAACCTGGCTTAGAAGGTTAGGACTTGCACGGTCGCTGGCCAGCGAGAGGATCAAAGAGAATCTCGATCTTCTTGAAATCATAGCGATGTTGGACGATCAAAAGGCCCATAATCTCGCAGAGATCGGATTCGGAGTAAGTCAGGTCTTACCCATTCTCACGGCCGGTCTTCTGCAACCGAAAGACAGCCTGTTCATTGTGGATCTTCCCGAAGCACATTTGCACCCCCGGCCCCAGTCAGACCTCGCCGATTTTTTCTGTTCGTTGGCCCTGTCAGATCGGAACTGCTTGGTTGAGACTCATTCGGAGATGTTTTTCCATCGCCTGCGTCTCAGAGTCGCAATGCAGCCAGAGCTCTTGGACAAAATTGCGGTCTACTTCATAGATCAGCCGAAGGATGGCTTGTGTTGCCCGCCTCGGAAGGTTGGGTTGGCCTACAGTGACGAGCCAACTTGGCCCAGCGGTTTCTTTCAAGAAGGCTGGGACACCGAGACACAAATAAACTTTGTTAGGCAGGCACGGAGGGGAGCGGATACTCCCAATGCCTGACGTTCTCCTAGACTTCCCATGGAATCTCGACGCAGCTCTGGATACATATTCTCAAGTTCTCGGGGTGCTGAGGGATTTTAATGATTTGAGGGCAAAGCACTCCTTGACCCCGGTGCGATTCGTCGGTGAAACCGAGCATAGTCAATTGTGGAGTCAGGTCGGGCAGAGAGCCGGGAACAAGGGTGCGTTTCAACACTTGAGGATATTTCTCGATCAATGCGTGCGTCAGGATACGGAGGTGTGTACAGCCACGCCCGTTGCTGGCCCCAATGATCTTCGGCACGATTGGAAGTGCGCGTTGCGACAGGCCATGGAGGACGCCAGCGACTGGCGCAATCCACAAATAGTCGTTCCAATGATTAGAAGGGCAGAGTGGCCGGAGCATGAAGAGGTCGAGGTTCGGTTTGATCCATGCGAAAATCGTGCGGCGCGGGTTTCCGATCGGCGTGTGTTGGCGGTTTTGGACTTTTATGAGTCCCACCGATTTGCCAAATCGGATTTTGATCCGTGGGACCTGCAACGTACCCATCCACCTGCAGCGAATGCACCAGCGCATCAACGGCATCCATGTTCCTTACCGAAGCCACCAAGCCTTAAAGACGTTAGGCTAGACGACCTTCCTGAACGGATTGCCGCGCTACACGGGTGGGGGATCGGTGGGCGATATTATTTTCTTCCGCCATCAAGTTGGCGGCCGGACGCCGCAAGTCGGCAAGATTGGCGCGATGGACGTGCCTTTCAAAGACAGCCTTGCCCGCACTGCGGGAAACAAAGGCCGTCAGACTATAAAGACGATGTGTGGTGCTGGGACGAGACAGAAAGACATTGGGACGTCCAACACAATGGCGGGGGGTACTCGCGGATCAGCCATGATGGCGCCGCACTATAAGAATAATGGACCGTTGGCAGCCGGCTAGCGGCGTGTCGAGGGTGCGGATCGTTTGTGTGCTGGGCCCCACTTGTGCCGATATTCTTCTTGATAATCTGTGTCAGTGCAGATGCAGCCCGGCTCTCTGGGCCTAGGCTTTGACCACAGTGTTGGTGGGGCACGAAGTACGTCATCCCAAGCCACTAGTGGCTGCTTTTGTGAGCGAGCGGCCAATCGAGGCTGTGTCCGTTTGACCAGTTCAGCCGCCATCAGAATTCCAGCCAAAGATGATTGATGAGCGAGCGGGACCGTCTCTAGTCGCCCGACTCCTACAAGGTCCAACGGTACGGCCCCACACACGACATCGGTATATAGGTCGCCGAGCGATCTTCCTCGCCAACTTTCGAGAGTTGATTTGTCGAGACCCAAGTGTTGGGCAATGACGGTCAAGTCGTCATCGGAGACACTCCCCTGTGTGACCCAAAGAAGGGTCGCTCTCTCCACTGGGAGTCCCAAAGCGCGAGCCGCCTGTTCTGTTGCTGAGGGCCCTTGGCCGTGAGGCTGATAAAGGCAGGCTAGGCAAGCCGCATCCCGAGACAAAACGTGCCAGGAAGCTCCGAGGGCCCGATCACCCGTCCAGCCGTTGACAATTAGTTTAGGCAAGAGCGCCTGCGCCGCTCGTCGTGTTTCAATATTGTCAACCGAAATGCAAACGGTAGGAATGTTCCTAACCTCCCCAGCATCCTCAAAGTTCTCAAAGGATGTTTGCCAAGCCTCAACGATCAGATCAGTTTTCAGAAGTGCTTGTTTGGCCAGTTGCACCTTTGGTCGTGCAACATCGGCATCGGTTCCCAGGACGTAGCGCTGCAAATTGAGCAGAGTAAGATCTTCGGCATCTACCAACCATACGTGTCCTCTCAGTCTCCGATGCCGCGACAATGCCCAGATCGCAGCATTCCCAATAGCCCCCACCCCAGCAAAAGCGACCTCGCCCAGGCTGATAGCCTTCAGTTCAAGGTTGGCTCCTGTCTTCTTGCCAAAATCTAGCAGCGAAAGTGAAACGTCGCGTTCCGTATCGGCATTGAGTAGAACCCGCCTAAAGAGCTCTGCACAGGCTAGGGATGCGGCCGCTCCAGCCGCATATGGATTCTCAGGGCCGCTTAGTTGAGGACCGCTGTGCGAGACCCTTGCCACCCAGCCACTGGAGGAAGGGAAGATCGCTTTAGAGAGTGAGACCGCGCCGACGCAGATGCTGGTTGTTCCGGGTGAGTCCTTCTCGAAATCAATTCGAGGATTAATGCTTTCGGCAAGCTGTTTCAGTGCTGAAGTCAGGGACTCGGGTCCGCAGATCGCAACGCGAGGATAAAGACGGGCGAGAAGATTTGTTGCCAACTCCGCAATCCAAATCTCATTACGTCCACAGTTTGCTCCACAGTGAACTCCCGCGGTCACACTGCCAAGCGAAGCTGAAAGCGATTCGCGCGAAACCGCAAGATGACCGCCGATAGCCCCATATACTCGCTCAAAAAAAGGTGCCAGGGCCACTAGGCTTTCTCCTCAGCGCTGAACCCCACTTGGATCCCCACACCCGGGCGGACCTGAATTTGAGGGTGATTAATGTCAACGGTCACTCGCCACAAGGACATGACAATGGAAAAAAGGCCCAGTGTTTGCCTGTAAAGCATCCAGTCGTCGCCTGAGTGCTGCGGATGCTCATGGTATTCACGGATTCCCCGAATACAGAGGAACGGCTTACGTGTTTTAGGATGCTTATCGAGCAAGACGACATGCGCTTTTCGCAGCGGTTCAAACTCTACAGCGCGAAACATTGTTGCGTATACCAGGGGAGCGTTTGTCCAGGGGTCGAGGAATTCCAGAGACGGGGCTCGCAGATCGTAATCCGTCAGATCAAAACGCCCCTTGAACGCACGCAGTGCAAGACTCGGAACTTCAAGAGTTACCAGCATCTCAGGAGGGGAGCCGCCTTCCATCGAGTTGGGACGTGGCGGAGACGTCTGCGCCGGTAAGAGTGAAGGGGGAAGAGCTATCTGAACTGGGTGCCGCGGAACGACAAGAACGTCAATATAAGGAAAGCCGGTTGAACTGAGCACGAAGATCCCGCGCTGCTCGAGAATCAGGCGCTGCTCGACGAGTCGGCCTAATTCGCGATCAAACTTTCTCCGATTGACTTGCGGGTCTACGCGCATTAACGAGTACACCCACCAGCACCGACTTTCAGACTTAGGAACAGTCGAGCGCCGTTCTTGAGATCCAACTCGGCTAGCGTGCGGTCCACTTCCAACAAAACCCCGCTGGAGTTACGGACCTCCCATTCCCGAGGATCGCGTCGTCCTGTATTGCCGCTTTCCAGAAGGGCTCGCTCAACAGCAATGATTAGCCGTGCTTTGACGTCGGCTTCAACACGAAAATCTTGGCCGTTAATAATGAAAACGAGAGTTATTTTGTGGTGGGTCTCAGGCACTCCGAGATTTCCTCCCAAGGGAGTGTAACAAGTCTCAGTAGCCCCATATTTTATATGGAAAAGCTAAGACGCTGGCGAATTTCGAGAGTTTTGTTCATGACTTCGGAAAATAAGCACCGAGGACTCAACTTCCGGAGATGATGACCTCGACAAGATGATTCGCAACCGGAGCGATTGGGAGGATTATGAGCTCATGGGCGATTTCACAGTCTGTCCACTCCCTCGGTACGTCCACGGGCATAGGCAGTCAGTGTGTTGTCCAATGTTGGCGCAACATCAAAGTGATGAAGCGATCTGTCGATCATCACTAGCGAGCATTCCGGGTGGTGATCCTGTGGTTGACGTAACATCCCCGATTACGCCCATCATGGCCTTGCGCTGGGTAGCGGCCCGATGGTACGTGATCCTAAAACCACGCAGTAGCGCCAAGCGCTTGGGGACACCGACAGGACACTAGAAACCCACCGAGAAGCAGAAGACGAGGAGATGCAGTACGCAAATCAGAGAGCTAAGTGCTTGCGATTGAGAAATCTGGCGGAGAGGGAGGGATTCGAACCCTCGGTACAGGTGTTAGCCCGTACAACGGTTTAGCAATTACCCGGTTTCCACACGCCTGGTGTTCGGAACCAACAACTTACGTTCGGGAAATTGCATCGCCAGTTGGGCAAAATGATCCTATTCGGAGCCATCTGTGCAACTATTGTGCAACCAGGATAACCCACTTCAACCGTTCTACCGGCGGCTCGCCCTGCCAGCGTGGATCGTTCGTAAATCACGAACTGTCGCGGCAGAGGCCGCGCTGACGGGGTACCGCTCGCGCCCCTACGTGCCGTTGCTACTCCAGTTCTCAGTGCTACGCCGCTTTTGTCACTGCTCCTTTCAGGAACGTCAGTAGGTCCCGGTCCTGGATAACTTCTTGTTTGCCGACAATCCTCGACGAATAAGCGGACAAGTGCAAACGAGGACTGCAAGAATACGAGGACTGCAAGAATAATGGTGGAAACATGCCGAGGACCGTTTCATGCGCTCATCGTACAGAGCCACCCGGCCTCGTGGCTTTCGCATAGTCCTCGGGCGAGTCGATGTCTATCGCCGCCTCGGGGCAGTCAATCAGAACAGCTTCATGGGAACAATCAAGCAAGAGGTTCTTACAACCCTCATGTGGCTTAAGGGCCTGCAACCTTGGAAACAGCTGGCGCGACAAGAAGGCCGGGACGCCAACTGTTCCCGAATATCGGGACGCGACAATAAGTTTTCGGGTTCGAGTGTGCTGCTGTGCGAGGCCGTGAAGAAACTCTGCAGTGATGAAGGGTTGGTCAGCGAGGGCAAGGATAACCCCGCATACAGGACGGTTTTCAAGTGCGCGGAGGCCCGTCCTGATCGATGTTCCTATCCCCTCCGACCAGGAATCGTTCACCACTATTTCCAAAGGCAGGCCCTGCAAGGCTGGACGCAGGTCGTGCTCTCGCGCACCAAGAACAACAATGACCGGAGCACAATTTGAACGGCAAACCACCTCGCCAGCATGCCGCAGAAGCGGTTTTCCGTTGAAGTTCATCAACTGTTTTGCGGATCCCATGCGGGTTGAGCTGCCTGCCGCTAACAGAATGATTCCAGCGTTAAGCATTGCAGCTGATTTGCACCTCCCCGCCGAAAGAATGTACTGCCTCGGAGTTTCGGCACGCTGTGTCTGCTGCAGTTTCTGAAACGAGAGATGTGTGGATCGGCCCACGCTTGTGTTTCAACATGTTTCCGCTGCGGCCCTCGAAAACTGCCTGAATCTCGGCAAGGATCGACAATGCAACTGACGCCGGCGAATCGCCTCCGATGTCCAGTCCCACGGGAGCGTGCACATAATCAGGAATTGTTCTTCCCAAATCTGCGAAAAGCCGCTCGGCTCTTGCGCGAGGACCCAGCAGACCGAGGTAGCGCGGTCCGATGGTCAGGATACCGGGCAGACATTGATGATCCAGTCCATAACTATGGGTCATGAGAACGACGGCATCATCCGCGTCGATCGGAAGGCTCCGGGCCGAGTCGATATTCGCGAGCAAGACTAGTTTGTCCACATCCGGAAAGCAATCTTGACTGAGATTACCTGGACGCGCGTCCGAGACTGTCACGTAAAAACCAAGCTCTTTGGCAATCGTGACAAGAGGTCGAGTGTCATATCCTGCCCCAAGGATGACGAGGGACGGAGAAGTTGGCACATATTCGATGAACAGATCCGCGCGTTCGAGATTTATAAACTGGCTCCGTCGTTTCTGAAGCGCCTCCAATGCGTAACCTGCAAGTTTGTGGGCTAGCTGACAACTGGCAAGTTCTCCGCGGATCGCTCCGTTTCCGGCCAGAAGCCGCTGCCCCAACCGTAATTCAGAGTGCGACGAAGACCGAACGACCGTAACAATCACAACCGGTTTTCGCGACGCCTGAGCTTCCTCGAGAAACTGCAGAAGTTGAGCCCCTCCGGGCGCGTTGACTCGTTCGATCAGGACCTCGACAACGCCGTTGCATCCAAGGCCGAAGCCCCAGACAGCATCATCCTCTGAAGTCGTGTCAAACACCTTCAGAGAGATTGGGCTCGATTCCGTCCACCACCAGGCTTTTCTGGCGATTTCTCCCTCCAGGCACCCACCGCTGACGGAGCCAATCCGCCGGCTTCCGGGCAAGAGAAGCAGGCGAGCTCCCGGACGACGATAGGCTGAACCGGCCACGTGAACCACGGTGGCGAGGACCGCATCGCGTTCCTCATTTTTGAGATTCCGCCAGGCTTTCAGAATTGCCTGAAGCTCAGTCATCCAGTTGCACTCTCCGTGTAACGTGGCGCCTTCCAGTTCCGGTTCGACTTCACGATACACACCAGAGGCAGGCACTTTCGTCCGATTCGTCGCCAACTGCTCGTTTTTCGTCGTAGGGTGGACTGAAATTCAGAGGGTACGGTCAGCGGCCAATTTGCTGGAAGAAGGTTCCACGGAAACTCCGGCTCAATGTGAGTTCCACGCCGTTGCTCAATTTCACCAGGTAATCCCCGTGGAACAGAGGGTGCAAGCCACGGACGGCGGCTTTGCGAACCAGAATCGACCGATGGATGCGAACGAACTGTTTCGGATCGAGGGTATCTTCGAGGCTTTGGATGGTCTGTCGCAGGATATGTTGATGGTCGATCGTATGAACCACGACGTACTTGTTGGCCGCTTCAATCCAGAGGATCTGGTCGACTGGGACAAATACGATACCGTCCTCTTCCTTGATCGACAAGCGGGAAAGATACTGGGTGTCTCGCCCGCTCTCGAGAGCAACCTGTCGAGCATGGAAATGCCGGGCGGCTCGCTCCAATGCAATCGAGAGCCGTTCCTTATCGAAAGGCTTGCAAAGATAATCGACCGCCTCAATCTCAAAAGCTCTGACGGCATATTCACTGTAGCCAGTCACAAAAATGAACATCGGCGAGGTTTCGGCCGCAACTCCCTCAACCATCCCGAATCCATCGAGTCCGGGCATCTGAATATCCAGGAAGACGAGATCCGGAGACAGTTCCCGGAGTAAGTCGAGACCCTCAGTGCCGGTCGCGGCTTCGCCTACGACCGTCACTTCCGTCTCGTTGCCGAGCAGCTCCTGCAAATAGCGACGTGCATGCAGTTCGTCATCCACGATCAATGCCCGCATGGGCACGATTTGTGTTGCCGGCATACACCTCCTCCGGGCGACTGGCCACACTGGTCTTTGCTTCCATTTTTTCGTAGGGGATCCATAGATCGATCTGGGCCCCACCCTGCGGACGGTCGTTGTATTGGAAGGTGAACCGATCCTGGTAATGAAGGCGCAGGCGTGCCATGGTATTTGAGAGTCCTACTCCGAACACCGGTGGGGGCGATGATTGAGACCGTAACAGGCCGTCGTTGGACAGCCAGATATGTAATTGATCGCCGTCTCGCTGCGCGCAGAAACGGACCCGGCATGCCTCTGGCATTCGGGAAACGCCATGCCGGATTGCATTCTCGAAAAGTGGCTGCAACAGCAGTTGGGGTACCTGGGCTGCGCTGGCCTCGGAGTCAATATCGTAATCAAGGATCAGGCGATCGCCCAGACGGAGCTTCTCGATACCAAGATAAAGGTCGGCAAACTCCAGCTCCTCGGCCAGACTCCGAAAAGGTTCACTCGTATCATTCAGCGTGAACCGGAGAAGGTCGCCGAGGGAAATCACCATACGCCGCGCTGTGGCGGGCTGTTCCGCGATCAGACCGGTGATCGTGTGCAACGTGTTAAACAGAAAATGCGGGTGCAGTTGCATGCGGAGGGCATCGAGGCGTGATACCGCGAGCTGGCGTTCGAGATCACCTGCCCGTGTGCGCTCCGCCTGGAAATCCAGCCACACTCGCCAACTCTCGAGCGCCAGCACAATTACGATCCCGATCAGGATGTCCGCCGGCAAGAATCTTTGGAGTTCCGAGTGGAGGAGTGATCCGAAGGTGGGATATTGCGAACGGTATGGGAAGCAGGTTGCATACACGATAGCCCATTGAGCAAGCATCACGGCTGAACCGGATGTCGCAGCAATCACGAGCAATACCGCTCCATTGCGGGTTCTCTTTCCGCGGCCCAACGGGAACGTGCGTGTGCACCAGGAGAGGAGAGGCAAAGCAAGCGCCCAAAGGGCAAAATGGATTGCGGTAGACGAAAAGGCGAAAAACGGGGGGTTATGAGTGCCTACGTCACTCACCAGCAAGATGGTCGTAAAAAATAGCGTCGCCGCGGCCCATCCCAGAACCACGAACTTTATCCGCGAAAGAATGTGCATACAATCCAGCGCTTGTTCTCTGCTGCTCGTCACCTCAAGATAAATTGTACGTCCAAACGCAGACAGCCTCTATGCCGATGACTTGAGCGGCAACGAGCGCACACGCTTCCCTGTGGCAGCGAAGATCGCATTCGATACGGCCGGGCCAATGGGAGGCACGACCGGTTCTCCGATCCCGGTTGGTGCCTCCACCGAGGGCACAATGTGCACCTCCACCTTCGGCATTTCGTCGATACGCAGGAGCGGATAGTCGTTAAAGTTCGACTGCTCCACCGCACCATTCTTGACTGTAATCGCGCCGTAAAAGAGAGCGCTCAGCCCAAACCCTATGCCGCCCTCCACTTGCGACCGGATCACATCAGGGTTAATGGGCACACCGCAGTCGACCGCGCAAACCACACGATCTACCCTGGCCTCCCCATCCGGGGTCACGCTTACCTCAGCCACATGCGCCAGGGAACTGCGAAATGAGTAGTGAACGGCCAAGCCACGTCTCTTGCCGGCCGGCAGCGGGGTTCCCCACCCGGCTTTTTCGGCGGCGAGTTCAAGCACCTGCAGGTCGCGCGGAAATTTGGCGAACAGATGAGGACGCATCGGATCAGGGGCGACCAGATTCATCCGTGGATTGCCTCGCGGATCCCTGGCGAGAAGTGCGCGCCGAAGCTGGTATGGATCGCGTCCCGCGGCGTGAGCGACGTCGTCCAGAAACGTTTCCACGGCAAACGCTGTATGACTATTGCCGACCGAACGCCACTTTTCGATCGGGACACCATTCACAGGCGAATGAAGATCCACGAGAATATTGGGAATGTCGTAAGGAATCGTGCTCGCGCCGGCTACCGAGGTAATGTCTACGCCGTTGATGATCCAGTCCGGATCGTTGCCCAGAACGGATTGACCGACAATCCGATGTTGCCACGCAATCAGGTTGCCCGACTCATCGAGACCGGCCGTCAGTTTGTGCAGATACATCGGCCGGTAAGAATCTCCTCGAATATCCTCCTCTCGTGTCCAGAATAGTTTCACCGGAAACCGGCCGTTAGTCGCCTTGGCAATTTCGACAGCTTCCAGTGCGCCGCTCTCCCGGTGACCGAAGCTCCCACCAGCGTACAGCGTATGAATCCTGATTTGATTCGTCTTAAGGCCTGTAATTCGAGCAGCGTCTTCTTGTACGCCTCCAACTCCCCAATCTCCGGTCCAGATGTCGCACTGTCCGCTTGCGAGGCGAACCGCTGCACTGAGCGGCTCCATGGTGGCGTGAGCCAGATAGGGAAACTCGAACGTTGCGGTCAGCGTTCGCGCCGCGCGAGCCAGCGCCTGGGCACAATCACCATCCCGGCGAGCGACGGAGCCAGGTTTATCGAGAAGCCCCCGATACTCTGCCAGCAGATCCTGGCTTCCCCGAGTTTCAGCTTTGGATTCATCCCAATCGACGCGGAGCGCTTTACGCCCGCGTTGTGCAGCAAAAAATGACTTGCCCAGCACAGCCACACCGGATGAGATTCGCACTACGTCAAGCACGCCGGGAACTGCCCTCGCTGCGCTTGCATCGAAACTCTTCACGGTCGCACCGAAGCGCGGTGGCCGCACAACTAGGGCGGTCGCTATATCCGGAAGAGAAAAGTCGATGGCAAAGATTGCAGAGCCATTGGTCTTTGCTTTCGAGTCAAGGCGAGGCAAGTGTGGCGAGCCGATCAGCTTGAAATCCTTTGGATTTTTGAGAGTGACCTTGTCAGGTACAGCAATAGCGGCGGCCGCCTGCGCCAGTTGACCAAGAGTCGCATGCCGCGATGACGCCTTATGCTTCACCACGCCCTCGGCAACGATAATCTCGCTTTCAGCAACTCTCCAGCGACGGGCGGCGGCCGCGACGAGCAGTGCGCGAGCCGTCGCGCCCGCCCTCCGATATTGTTCATACGAATTCGAAATGGAGTTGCTGCCCCCGGTCACCTGCGAACCGAATTGCAAATTCTTATAGAGATCGGGTATTGCGGGAGCGGGCTCGATGCGAATCTGGGACCAGGCCGCATCCAGTTCTTCTGCAACAAGCGTTGCCAGACCTGTGTAGATTCCTTGCCCTCCTTCCGCATGCTTGGAAATCACCGTAACCGTATTATCAGGAGCAATCCGTATAAAGGCATTGGGCGCGAACACGTCCTGGTTGTTCTCTTTTGCGAACGCCCTGAACAGAGGACCACGGTTCGGCACATAGAAACCAAGCACCAGACCGGTACTGGCACGCGCTGTCGCGGCCAGAAATTGGCGACGGTTGGGCACGCCACCCGTCTTGCCGATTGTCTTGAGGGACACTCCCATCGATCAACCTTTTCTTTCACGGGCGGCTTCGTGGATCGCCGCCCGAATCCGAAAGTAGGTGGCACAGCGGCATATGTTGCCGCTCATGGTCTCGTCGATGTCGTCGTCGGTCGGAGCAGGCTTGTCTTCAAGCAGCGCAATCGCCGACATAATCTGACCCGATTGGCAATAGCCGCATTGAACCACGTCAAGTTTCTGCCAGGCGCCTTGTATCGCCCGCGCCGCAGGTCCTTCCACACCCTCAATCGTGGTGATGGATTTCCCCTGGACGGAGTTCACCGGAGTTACGCATGATCGAATTGGTTTTCCGTCCAGGTGGACAGTGCATGCCCCGCACAGGCCCATGCCACAGCCGTATTTGGTTCCGGTAAGGCCTGCAGTTTCGCGAATCGCCCAGAGCAGCGGTGTGTCAGGATCCACGTCCAATATCACGCGTATACCGTTCAACAACAGGGGCACAGACATCGCTTTACCTAATCGTCTACAGTACCGGCGTCCGACAAACATCGAATTCAAAATGTCGCGAGATGCGGTTTGAACGGTGTGAAGTGGCTAGCCGGGGCGTTCACCTTGTTGACAAGGCCAACCGCGATCAACTTAAGGTTTCCTCTCCAACCAGGCGTCCACGCTGTAGGTTCCGGGCCCAGCAACAAGGATGCCAATGAGGAAAATGAGGTAGAGAACGATCAATTCCCCATGATCTCCGACCATTCGCCCCCAGAAAATAAAGTGATGGCATAGCGCCCAGGCGACAAAAATATTGCAGAACATGTAGATACACGCCCACCTCGTTGCAAAGCCGAACAAAACAAGGAACGAGCAGAGGCTATCGCTGATTGTGGCAATGATCAGGGAAGGGACGTGCCCAATGTGCAAAGGGTCAAAAAAGTACTGCGCCATCTCCGAAAACGTAAAAACCTTCTCGTATCCGTGCTTCATAAAGAGGCAGAGGCAGGTTAGAACTCGCAGAATGAGGAGCCCTCGGTTTGTATCGGTCCCGAGGAAGCTGAACGTTATGAAACGGCGCAACGTGCTGTGCTCTTTACGAGCCATTTTTTAGTATGAGTCCAAGAGAGACGTCTGCGCTACCGCACTTAGTCTCTGACCACGATATCTCTGCGCAGGGATACGAATCCCTCTTTTTGTCGCGAGGCGCTGATTCTTCGGCGTGAAAGGGAACGCGCAAGTGACGAGAATGATGGCCCGCTGTCGATTCGTCTGAAACCGGCTTTCCTGTCAACCTGGCGGGCCCCAAAGTGGTTGGTCCTAAACCGACACGTAGCCGTAACGGAGGTTTGTACGCCGCGCGCCTGACTGCATGTAGTCTTGCTTTAGAGCGGCGAAGCGATCCATCTTCGACCAACTCGCCGGCGCTTTGTAGTTATAGAGTCGCGCAGAATTCCCGCTCAGAATCGCTGTCTTGACTGGGCCATCCGCGGCGCCAAGAGGCCTGAAGCCGAATCTTTTCTGCAGGTCTTCTGGAATTTCAAGGCGCCTGAGTCCCTCGATTTGCCACTGTGGCGAACCTGTCCAGAGCGCGTCCGTGCCCCAGACAACGTGGTCTGCGCCGAGACCGTTGACGAGACACCCCACCAGATAGGCCGCCAACTTTGGCTGCGCCACCGTGCTCGCGGCGAAGAGTTGACCGAGATCGCCATAGACATTGCTCACACCGTACTTTGCCGGAATCTCGGCCAGGTCTGTCACCCAGTCGTTTCTGCCCCTTTTCTCTACCATGGTCCAGGCCTCGGCGGCGTTGGCGCCTTCGCCACCCACATTGCGGTACCCGGAGTGGTAGATGATGAAGTTGAGTTGCGGCCAGTCCCTGGCGGCCTTGCCTACGTCGCTGACATCGGCATAGGGCCGAAGCTTGGGAAAAACGTTGTCTAAAGAAGGAGGAAAGAGGCCCTTATGAACGCAGACGTTCTTGATCCCCGCCTTCTGCATTTTTTCGTAGCCGATATAGGCCACCTTCTCGTCGTCCATGCGCCAGGGATATCTGGATGTTTCCTTGTGGGTGTTGTCTCCGACCGTATAGCCCTTGGCCGAATCGGGCTTGAGCGCGAGGGCGCGGTCGAGGTTGTCGAGCCAACCGGGTTGCCCGGGCATGAATATTGCGTGGCAGAGCAGGCGTTTTGACCCGGCTGCCCGGTTTACTTTTTCGCGAGCAGTCGCCATCATCTCGTTCGTCAGGAACCAATCGCGAGGGAGATCGGACGGAGCGCTGGAGATCAGTGCCACCTTCGTGTCGCTATCAAGAAATATTTCCTTGTAGTAGTTGTTGTATTTCAAGTCTTCGATCGTTTGCTTCTTGCCTTTCAGCTGCGGGTTCCATCCGGAGTCACTGACCGCCTGACGCATCGAGACGAATCCCATAAGGCGTGTGTCATCACGCAGAAAATGCGTGTGACCATCGAACACAAACTGTTGTTCGAGAGCGGCGGCGCGCTCCGCGGCCATTTCTGGAGTGGCCGCCTCCGCTGCTGTCACGTCGAAGATGTGGCCGTAGACTTCGTTCATCGCGAGAAATGCCGCCGCCATACCGGCCGCCGTCGTGAAGAACGACCTTCTGCTCGTCCCTTGCTTCCGGGCCAATTCCGTTCCCATTTCCTTCAGGCGCGACTCCACCTCGCGCTGCTGCTTGTTTTGGCGCTGGGGAAAGAACTCATCGCTCGAAACAATCTGGGTAGGAATGGGTCCGGCAAAAGAAGATGTCTCCGCCGGTTTCAGGGCTTGCAATTCCTCAGGACTCAAAAAGTTGCTCATCTTAAAGGTCCCCTTCGAAGCCGCCTGATGAAGGCCGGTTGCTGGTTAACGTGAATCACAAATGCTCCGGAAAAATCCGGCTATTGGCCCAATACCAATAATGTGAACGTTCCTGGAGTCATCTTAGGAAGCGGGTGCGGGTCTTCTGCGGTAGGCGCCGGTTGTGGGCCGAGTTTTGCCGTTACCGAGAACACGCGATGCGTTCCTGGATCGAGTTCCATGGTCCGGGCGCCGCGCTGCGTCATGATATTGTCGACGACCGTGTACTTATCTGGAGAATCTTCGTGGATGATCGTCAGTGTGCCATCTCCGTTCGAACTAAATACCAATTGCGTCTTTGGATCGAACCGGCTGGCATCGACGCCATCGCCAATCGGCAGATGTGCTACGACTTTTCCGCTGTCAGCGTCCATCACGATCATCAATTTATTGCGGCAGCCGACGAAGAGCCGCCTGTGCGGCCCGTCCATTGCCATCGCGGACGGGCTCGATCCGGGGGCGAGCGGCCAGCGATTCAGGACCTTGAGCGTTCTTGAGTCAATCTGCACAACTTCGCTTTTATCTTCGAGATTATTGTAGACGTGCCCTTGCCCGTCAGCCGCAGCGAATTCGGGGTCGCCGCCAAGCTCTATGCTGCCCGCGACACTGCCCGTGCCAGCATCGATGGCTGTTGCTGTACCAGAGTCGCCATTAAACGCGAAGACTCGCTTCGAGGCGGGGTCGTAGATGATGCCATCAGGGCCTTGTCCGGTTTTGACCGCTCCAATTTTCTTAAGCGTTTTGAGGTCAAAGATCGTAACCTGGTTGGCCTCACCTTCACTTATGAAGCCCCGGCCGAACTCGCGCACGATGGCGATGCCGTGCACTCCTCCGATATCGGGAATGTCGCCAACAACCTTGTAGCTGTCGGCGTCGACGACCATGACATGCGTCCAGCGGGATATGTAGAGCCGTCTCGCATCGGAATCCATTGCCAGATAGTCCCAGAATCCTTCACCGCCCAGCGTAAGCCGCGTCAGGATGTGGTAGCCCGAGGCACCAGCAGCCATCACAGCGGTGGGCGACGCCCACAAGAGAACCAGCACAATGCAACCGATGAGAGCGGACAGGCTGCTTCGTTGTCCGCCATTATTTGTTGTCATCGTCACGACCGTATCCTATGAGCCCCGACTGGAGGCGAGAAGACCGCGAGATCTTCTCACTCTTCTGCGCGGAACACAACGCACGATAATTGCCCGAAACGGGCAGACTCCATCGGTTTGTCGCGAATGACCGGTTTTTCGGTGTAGGAGGCGATGGACCCGAGCGCTCTCTCAGCTCGTTTTTGTTTCAAAGTCTGCTGGCCGGAGCGTATGGTAAAGAGACCTAGCGGCAGTCCGGGGACGCAAAGAAAGACTCAACCGTCTGCTTGAGGGTATTTCTCCGGAGGTGCCCGCTTTCAACAGCGGCGCTAAACCAACTGGAATAAGGCTGCGGTCTTTCGCCTTGCGCCCGCTTGTAGCCTAGATACAGCGCGGCCGCGAGGACGTGCATTCCGTCATCTTGGCCCTGCCAGTATTTGCAAGGGTTGTGAGCGACGCCGAACCTTTCACTCACAATTGCTTCCAGAGCTTGCACCGAGTCCTCCTCGATATAGCCCGGCGCGGTGTTATACCCGAACGAAGGATCATGATGCTCTACCTTGTCCATTACCAGTGGGTCTTTGCTCAGCAGATCGATCGCCCTATGCACGTTGACATCGTCCGCGTGGTAAGGCGGGTGCATGGACTCATGAATGGCATTATGGAGCACGATACCGAAGGGATAGGACACGTGAGTCAGAAACTGCAGTCCGGTGATGCGAATTCCGTGAGGCTCGGAATAGGCAAGCAGGTATACCTTGATCGTGTGTGATGGCAGCGGAAAGCCCAGATAGCTCTCGATTACGGGGATGATATCGTATTTCGGCAAGTCCAGGGATAATTCTCCGATGCGTTTCTCAATCCTCGGTCTTGCATTCGCAGCCCAGTACTCAGGAAAGCCGGTACGCTCCAGAGCCCGGAGCGCCATTTCCAATGCTGGTCGTGCACCCTCATAGTTTCTCCAAGAATCTTCATTCCAGTAAGAAGTTTTCCTGAGAGCCGCCTCCATCCGAGAACTGTCGTGGGCTGTGCGAATCATTTCAGGCAGTGTCTCGTCATTGACAGCGGAATAATAGAGTGCCAGTTTTGCAGAAATGATTTCGTGCCCTTCGTCTTTGATCGTGTGCTTCAGTTGAATAAAGGCGGCCTGCTCTTCGGGCGTGAACAGGGGATGAAAGTGATCGTATTCGGCCTGATAGTACCGCAGATAATAGGGGTCGCCGCTGAGTGCGTTCAGAAGACAGAGGATGTCGTATTTCAAAGAAGGCGCAAGTTGCCAATCTGTGGTGGAACGTTTCTGTTGTGCATCCGCTTTCAGAAGTGAGACGGAAACTGCGAGAAGAAGCAAGGATGTACAGCAAACTCGGTGCATTTCATGTTTCTAATGCCCGCGCTGCATTCCTGTCTTGAATCCATTTGCAAGGCAGCGCCATGCCTGCGGCTGTACGCCGGTCAGATGCTTGACGCTTCGACTCATGTGGGCCTGATCGGAAAAACCGAGTTCCGCAGCGATGCTTGCCATGGAGGTCTGCGTTTCCCGGATCAATCGTAAAGCCCTGCGTGCACGAATGCGCGCTCGGAAAGCCTCAGGCGAAATGCCGAAAACTTGAGCAAACCCGCGCGATACCGTCCAGGGCGCGAGTTTCTTCTCTTCGCCCCACTCGGACAGTTTCAACGACGGACGTCGCATCAAGGCTTCCGCCAGTTCGTCGGGCCAGTCTGCGAAGGAAAGCGCGCATCTTTCCACACGGGAAAGCAGCAGGTCTCCGGCAAGTCTGCTACTCTTCTCCGCAATCCGCACCACGGTGTCAGGATCAGAGACACGTGCGAACCCGGGAAGATAGCAGTTCAGAGAATCCAGGGGGAGATTCAGCACAATCGCTCCCTGTGGAAGGAAACGATTCAGGTGCCCTTCGAAGGTATCGTGGAGGACGACATTTCCGGCTCTTACCGTAAAGCGTCCGTTGTCTCCCGCTTCCTCGTAACCACCTGATAGGACCACTGCTGCATATGGTTTTGCGTGGAGGTGACGGGCAAGAGAAGACCTACGAATTACTTGCCGCATCCGCATCGCTTCCATACTGTCAGGATACGCCGTTCGTCACGATGCGGGTTCGCGAAGTTCCGACGATTGCAGTCAACTACTTTTACAGATCCTGGCATGAAGACTGAGGATTCCCGGAGTCGGGGACATTCTACGTAAGTATGAGCTCGTCTTGCTGCCCGAAGCCCACTGCTACCTGCGAATGGCGGGGAGGCGAGTCGACGTGACACGGGCGGTCGACCAGGTTCCCTGTGCAGCAATCTCCCGTTTCCTCCACGAGGAAGACATTGGACCGACCCAGATCACTGATTAGAAGATTGCTTTACACAAACAGTTTTTATTGAAGTGGATTGCTGACAATGGTGGACTTGGCGGGAGGTCACTCGCAGACCTTTGGAGAATACGTGAGGAATGTATCGCTAAGCTGAGTGGACGGGATTGGCACGTCGGCCCGGTTACTCCCGCATGACGCGCAAACCGGAAATTACAGGTCGACCGTCGGATTGCTACCGAGAAACGCTCTTCTCGTCAGTTGGCAGTTGCTGACGAGAAGCCGACTTGTCGGTAGGAATCCAGTTGACGTAAATGCTGACTCGTTGGCGGGCGCGGCCAATTTCCTCGTTTCCGATGGCCACCGGTTTTACTTTTCGTAATTTCAGGTTCCTCATTCGTATACCCAGCGTATGTTCGAGTATGAGCTGACCTTGAGGGCGTGCATGGAAAGCGATACGGAGCGAATCGCGCTTGGATTGCGCCGGAAAGATGTCGCTGTCCTTGAGACGCTGGTCGGGCAATACCAGTACCGGCTTGTTCGCTATCTCGTCTTCCTGTTGGGCAGACGCGACGGAGTGGACGACCTGGTGCAGGAAACGTGGCTCCGGGTCCTGGAGCGAGGTGACACCTACGACGGGCGCTACCGCTTTGAGCCATGGCTTTTCAGGGTGGCACGCAATATCGCTCTCGACGTCATGCGGAAGCGACCGATGTTCAGCCTGGACTCGAATGAGGATATTTTTCGCTCATCGCCTGCGTCCAGTGAGCCTTCGCCGTACACGCTTGCGGCGCGCACACAGGATGCCGAGCGGCTTGCACACTCGCTCGAAACTCTCGACCCCGTCTTTCGCGAAGCTCTCATGCTGCGCTTTCAGGAAGACCTCTCTCTACATGAAATATCCGCGATTGTGGGAGCGCCGGTCTCCACCGTAGCCTCCAGAATTTATCGAGGGCTGGCAGCGTTGCGGCCGCAGTTCGAGGAAGGACGAGCATGAAGATTGACTCCCATGAAAGTTTCCAAAGGATGGTCGACGAGAGTCTGGCGGGCGTCATCTCAGCGGAGAAGGAACAATCTCTTCGCGAGCATCTCTCTACTTGCGTTCCATGCCAGCAGTATCTCAGCGCCAACAACCGAGTACTTTCGGGCCTGAGCGGATTTTCCTTCGAGGTAAATCCAAACCTCAATGCGAAGGTTCTGGCAGCCCTCACACTAAAGGCGCAACAAGTCTCATCGACACAGCCAGGCCGTGTGCCATTCCTACGACAGCATAACGTGACCTTCAACATTTGGGCTGCATTTGCTGTAGCACTCTCGATGTCGATTGTTGGATCGGCACTCGTGTACCGGATGGCCACGCGTCTGGCGGTCCCAACGCATTTTGATATCGCTCAAGTCCAGATAGGTGTGCTCGTCTTTTGGCTGCTGCCTTCGTTTTGCGCGGCTTTCTGTTTGCTCGCAGCGCATGGGCAGAAAAGAGGTATCGCATGACACAGCAATTTGCAGTGCTTTTGATAGCGTGCTTGGCCGGGCTTGTTGTTGCGGCCGCTTTATTGGGGACCGCAAGACGGAATGTTCTGCCCAAGATCGCATTGGCGATCGCCGCATTGGCGGTCCCGATTTGCGTCGTCTATTTTGCTTCCAACCCTGGCCGTTCCGTACTTGCTTCCCAGGGATTTCTCAGCACCATGTCGGACGCGCTTTGGTTTGGCTTCTCGTTTGGCGTCTTCACCGCAGCATTTTTTCTTGCTCTCGGATATGTCTATGGGGACGCAAACAGGCGCAGAATGCCTGCATGGGCCTGGGTGATTGCGGCTTTCCTCATACCCAACTTGATTGGATTCGTCCTCTATTTCGTCTTCCGTCAGCCTCTGCTTCTGCCGTGTAGCTTCTGTGGCAAACCTGTTCGAGGAGGAGAAGCCTTCTGCAGCCACTGCGGAGGCTCTCTGGCTTCCACGACCGGGTGCATCGCAAACTGACAATCGCATACAACGGAGGACGGTATGAAACGTGAGCGCGTCTTACAAGTCGTGTTGGTGGTGCTGGGCCTGTTGTATTCCTTTTGGGGCTATATCCTTTTCGACAATCTGTGGCACCTGAAGTGGCTCAACGGGCATAGCGACGTCATGCCAATGTTCCTGAGCCTTAACACGACGCTTGGAGTCTGTCTGTTAGTAGCCGTGAAGCATCCGGCCAGGCATCGCTCGCTGATCGCTTATGGGGCGTGGTCCAGCCTTGCTCATGCGTTGACCATGAGCATCATGTCAGTGCAGGCCGTGGCGCACGGAACACATCGGCAGGATAGCCCGCAGGACATTGTGATGTTTGTCGTGATTGGAGCGGCGCTGCTTGCACTCCTGCCGCCGCAACAAACATCGTCGGCCAGCCGTGCTTATAACAAAGCGGTTGTAAGAATGTAGTGGTTCACATAGTTAGGTCCGCCTATGAGGCAATAAGTCCCTATAAACGCGCTTGGCATCAGTTGTGCGATTAATGACGAGAAGTCGACTTCCGGTTACTAATCCGGCCGAACTTCCTCGAAGCCCGTTTGGAGAAGTCGAAGCCAGTTTTGGGCCGCAACTGGCACTTGTCAGATAAGCCGACATATCGGGACCTAGAAAAGTGCTAATCTGGGACCTGTGCTATACTCCGAGGACTAAAGCAGGTCGGCGTCACTCCAATGTACGCCTTCGGCGCATTTGAGCTCATACTGACGCTGCGTTCGTTGCAGGCGCTTTTGGTATGAACTCTCCAGTTGCAACCGGACCACCTTGTCCTTCTCGGGCGCCTCATTCGATTTGGTCCAGTGACGTCGCCATCCTGACTTACATCGCGGTCGCTACAATCGTCGTGCATCTCTTCA
>Ga0210383_10000330_pt1 | contig 45378 bp, 68 predicted proteins | sample IncBWC14OmetaG_FD_160072 | JGI IMG/M metagenome (GOLD analysis project Ga0210383, IMG submission 160072) | Forest soil microbial communities from Barre Woods Harvard Forest LTER site, Petersham, Massachusetts, United States - Inc-BW-C-14-O ...
TTCGTTTCTTCCCGCCTCAACCCCCTCGGCATGCGCTGCCGTACCAGTTGCCTTCAATAACTGGGTCATGCGGCTATTAATATCAACGTGGACAGCCTGTATTTTGTTCGAATTGCGCACACCCATAATGAGCGCGCCGATCGCCGCTCCTGAAGTAATGAGCTCGACAACGTCATGAAACATGGGCCTATCATGCCGTCGGCGCGGCCGGCGCAGGAGTGGACGCAATCACCGCCGCGGTTGCTGGAGCAGCAGCAACCCCAGTCGTAACGATCGTACCAGCCACCGACTTAGCGGTATTATAAGCTTGAACACCCGAGATCACAGCCTGCGTCGCCTGGGTCACGGTGACAGATCCACCGGGCGCCTGCGCCGCCGCCATCGCCGAAGCAAAGGCATCGAGCCCCTTGGTGGCAAGATCGACCGTCCCCACCAGAGCCAGCACGGTTGGGTTCTGCCCAACGACCGGGATACCCTCGATGAACGCGATCGCGCTCTCGATCCAAGTCGACGCCTGCGGCACGAGCGCCGCGACATTCTCAAGAGCCTGGACAGCATCCTCGACTAAAATTTCAGCCTCGTTCACGACCTTGGTGACGAAGCCCATGACGTCAGCTTCGATCTGTTGAAACTCGGTCAGGGTAGTAGGAGGCGTCGTCGTGGTCGTGCTCATGTTATGTTCCTAATGTTTTGAGTAGCGCAAGAACGTCAGGGCTTAACGTATTCACAATACCCTCACCTTCTTTGATAATAGGTATAAGAGCATCGACATGAGGGGACGCTTGCTTTTCGAGAGCCATTAGACGCTCGAATTTTGGTACATCCCCCTGAAATTTTTGTAACAGATCGTAGGGGATTTTAGAAGCCAACCCGATCAGGTCGAAAAAATTCATGCCGCGATCCTCGACACCACTTTCGCCCCGTCGCCGTCAGGGCCGGCAGCCGCGGCGATCGCCCGCGTGGTAACAATCTGACTGACTTCCGGCGCGCTCGCCGCCAGCGCCACCTTCTGATCAGACGGCAAAGTTGCAGCCGCTGCCGCCTTGCTGGCGTTGCTCATCCCGAGTCCCTGCAGACCGGTCTGAGCCGCTGAGCCAACAAAAGCGATAATCCCGCACCACGCCTCGACTGGCTTAATCCAGTCGCCGGGAATGGCGTTCGTTAGAACGACAGCGCCCGAGCTGATACCGATCGCGAGTGTGATGCAAATACCAATCATGAACCGAGCGCCGGGACTCAAGGTCAACATTTTAAGCTCCAATGAGGCGTTTCATGTCACCGATAAACAATTCCTGGCTCGGCGCATCGTAATCGCCTGGATGCGGCAGGTTAATATTCGATTGGACGTAAACGCGATCCGCTACTTTATAGCTCGCGTCGTAACCGGACTTGCTGACTACCGTCATTGTGCCTGGGCCGGGGATGTAAGCGCCAATTAAAGGAACCGGGATTGGCATGTATGAATAGATCAAATGTGCAAAACCTACATTGCTCGGAGCGCTTGCCGCCGGCCCCCATTTGCTCGCCTGAAACATCAAGCAATGAATCTTACGCTTGGCGTACCCCGTTATAATAAAAGCGTCGTTCGCAGAAAGCGACGTCATCACGACAAAAACTATGTCGCCGACCGGTAGCGCATCAGCCTGTTTCGCAATCTCTCCGGTATTGTAATCGCGATACGGACCGTGAAGAACAAGGCCGGGAATACTCATCCTGGCGCGCTGCATGAAGTTCGGCAAACCGGGATCGGTTACAATCCCGAACGGCATCATGCCAAGGCCACCGAATAAATGTGCTGTCATGCCGCCATCTTCAGCGCCTCTGCGCCGATCTCCTGGTCACGCCGCAACCAGTCTTGCCCGAACAAGCGAAATGCGCCAAACGATTCGTAAGTCTTGGCCCGCAGACCTTGTTCGTCTTTTATGATAGCAGGCCAACTCTTTACAAGCAACATCGCAGCCGATGTCTTCGGCCCCCAGTCGCCGTCAGGAGTAACACCTAACGACGCTTGCAAAAGCTTGACCGCACGGTTGCTCCCCATGTTGACCGACGTATCGAAGAAAAACAGATCGACGCCCGGCGCCAAATTCGGACAGTGCGGCTCCCAGTAAGACACACGATAGATCGCGTAGCCTTCCTCTTGCGGCATCTTCCGAACGTCTTGCGTAAGTAACCCGTGACCTTTGCGCCAGAGGTTGTATTCAATATGCGTAATTCCGCACATCGTCGGGCCGCCCTTGTCGCCCGCGTCATCGGAGTAGTTGCCGGTGCCGTGCAGACCGGGGCCGGTGATTCGGCTCCACTCGTTAGGATACGGGCACTCCTGCGCCAGCGTGAATGGTAAGCAGATAGGGAAGCGATCGGTCATATTCGAAACGCTATCGCGCCTCCTACGGAACGCACTCGATCTCTTACCGCATGCCCGTCATTGCCGGAATGGACGACCCAGGCCCCCGGTTCACCCCCCACGATACGCCCGACATGATGCGGCCACACGACAATAACCCCGACGTGTGGATAAGTCGGTGCTCCATAATGTACCCAATTACGTGCAAGATTATAAGCTGGATCACGCACACCTAATTCGCGCCGCATCTCCCAGCCGCACCAGCGCGACGGCCGTGGACCAATGCTATCGAGCTGGTGCAAAAGCCCATAGCCCAAGCCTTCCTGAAAGCTGTGCGCCACTACGGCGTGTTGATGCTTATGGTGGTGGTGCCGGCCGTGATGGTGCGCATAGGCCGGCGACGCTGTGAAAAGCAGCGCAATAATCAAAATCAATTTTCTCATCATCCCCTCACTGCACGAGGCATGCCTGTGTGCATGCGATCCTGGTGTATTGCCCCCGCTGGTAATTGTGGTCTTGTCTGCGCGGGCACTGCCCCTTGCCGTGGACCTCCCCCACCTGGTGCGCCGCCCTGTTGCTGCTGACCCATTTGCTGCGCCTGCCCGACCATCGCCGCCGACTTCTGCTGTATCTGCATCTGGTGCCGAATAATATGCGCGCGCAGCGTCCCATGCCAATCGCCGCCTTCTTGAATCTGCTTCATGTGAACCTGCACATGCTGCGCGTCATCGTCCATCGGGTGCGGCAATAGCTGGTAGCCCGCTTCGAGCATGCCGTTTTCGAACTCGGGATTGAGTGTCAGCTTCTTCCTGATGTCGGTGAATATCTGCGAGCCCAGCCGCGGGCCGAACGTGTTCTCGACCAACTGCGAGATGACCGGTGCAAGGTTGAGCTCGTAGCCAGGGAACGCGGTCGGCGGGATGCCGCGCAGCATGTTCACCGCCGCCATCTGCTGCTGCATCTGCTGAATATTACGCGCCGCCTCAACGCCGAACCAGCGGAACTCAAAGCGCCGATCCATCTGCACCGGCTCGATCTCTTCCATCTCGATCTGCACACCGAGCTCGCCGAACGCGCGGATGGTCATCGGCTTATCGCGAAACTGATGGTCGAGTGCGATGAACCACTGCAGCATCGGAGTGAGTATCTCACCCTCGATCCCGGTCACCGCATCCGCCGTCGTTAGGATGTCGACCTGCTGCTCGTTGGCGATCTGCGCCTGGTTGGGCTTCTTGCCCGGCGCCACAACCTGCTGCGGCATCATTGCAGGGTTGATACCAAGCGTCTGGAATATCTGATCTTTACAGGAATTGACGATGGTGAAGGCATCTTTCCACAGCGGCGGAAACTGGGCGAACTGCGTGTCCTGCGGCGACGTCTCCCACACCGCAGCGACGTTGAGCACCATCGAACCAACCCGCGGGTTCTTTTCCGGGTTAGTCATGATGATCGGTAACAGCGCATAAGCCGCTGCGTCCATGCCCTCATTCAGCGCATCATTCGCCGCATACTGGATAGTGTCGACGTACTTGACCTTACTGACACCCTTGAACGAACCTTCGATCTTCTCGACTGCGGACGACAGGATCGGCACCTTGTCGCACCAGTACGGATTGCGCCGCACCGAGAGTATCTGTTTGTCACCGCCAAAATAAATTCGAACGATAACCCGCTCACCTTCGATCTTGAGCTTGGTCCAAGTCTCATAAACGAGCGCGATCGACTTGCCTGCGTCGTACTTGACACCGGCCGCATCCGCCATCGCCTTCTGCTTGTTCGGATACTGCTCGGTCTTCTTGGCGTTCATCGTCTGGAGCAGCGCTTGACCTTCTTCCTTGTCGATCTCACCGTCGCGAATCAGTTGTCGGATTTTTGCTTTCGACCACCGCCGCATGATCGTCGCCGAGCCGCCCGACGCTTCGATCGCTTCGTCGACCGAGGACGCAGTAACTGGGAGCAAAACAAAATCGGCGTCCGCAATAACCTCGACGCTGGGATATTGATGAACGATCGTTTCCTCTTGAATGTCCTCGAACTCTTCTTCGCCTGGGATCGCGAGCGCATCGACGGTCGGCTCCTTGTGCACGCGCATCGCGACATGCCGCTCATTCTTCACCCAGCCGAGCGCGACGGTGTACTGACCCTCGACGTCGCCATTGCGCAATAGCGGCGGAATGACTTTGGTGCGCAATTTGGCTTTACGAATATAAAACTCCAGCAACGACTGCAGCGCCATCGGCTTGTCTTCAGATGCTGATACCTCAACGTGCTTGCCCGACTGCGGGAATATCTGATTGACGAAACGCGTCACCCGCGCATTGATTGCGTCGTGAACGATTGGTGCAAATATTTTTGAGTTACCGGAATAAAATTGGTTAGGACTAAGCTGGCAATTATAGATGTCCCAGTAATCCATGATCGAGTTCTCCCGATCCCACTGGTCCTGAAACGCCTTCTCGATGTCCTTGTAAAGTTCGAGTGAAGCTTTCTCAACACCGGGCTTGTCTAAAAGTTCTTCCTCACGCGACGACGTCTGGTTCGACGCCGCGACGAGGTTCTCCTCGTCGGTCGCTCCAGTTCGAACGTCATCGTCGTCTTCGGCCATCAACAAATTCCTAAGCCATACCACTTAGAATGATTGCAAGCTAAATTTTCTGCTTGAGTAAGTGTAAAGCCCGGCCAAACAGTCGTCTCACTTATTTGACCGAGCAAATAATCCCCAAACGTATCATTACCAAGCGTCAGCGCGCTCGCCATACCAAGCGTACCTACAGTACCAGTTACTACTTTACTGATACCATCCTGCACGATGAGCGAGCCTGTTGCGTTAAAAGCCAAAATTTCACTATGCAAAACATTCGCAGACGTGCAACCCGACCCACAATTACCGTCGCCCGTGCCGCCGTTCGCTTGCAAACTGATAGAAGCCTTAGTCAATGTGCCGCTCACGGTCTGGTCGAAAGCGCTACCTGCGTAATTGCCTGCACTATTTGAAACCAAAAGCGCGCAAAATTTAAGAGCGGCACCGCATGACGCTCCATTGTAAAGCGCCACATGCGCATATGTATAAGGCTGCGCTCGCGTAAATCCTGTACTGTTCGTCAATACCTGCGCCGAACCGTTCCAATTCATGCACGAAATACTATTTCCGCAATTCGGTAATAGCTGTGGTTGATCTGCGCTGACAGCTTGTGTCAAATGGCACGCGGAACCGCCGCACGAATTGGCCCCGCTTTCGTCATAAGCTTCGGTAATAGTAAGAGCAACTTGCATCGTAACAAGTTCTGCAACAGAAATATTCTGCACGGCATTGAGCGTACAAGTCCCCGCTCCCGCGACAAATGCCCCGCAACCTATGAGAAATGCAGGCTGCGTAAAACCGGTACTGGCGATAGTATCGCTTGCGGTGGGCGTGCTGGAACATCCCGTAAAAATAATGGTAGTGCTTATGCCCGCCGTCGAGCCATTGCATGTTGCATCCACGCCTGCGAATGTATTCGCTGTCGTAATGTCAACCGCGCCACTTTTTAGAACTACAATATCGGATGTCGCGTTATCCGAAACGCGCCGAACATTTAGTGCCTTGTTCGTACCCGGTGCTGCGTAGGCACTATTATAGGCACGACTCGCGCTCCAAAATGCAAGTGCACCTGGGACTTCATCACCGGGACCGTAATATGTTTGCGTAGTAGGAGCTTTGAACACCCGCAGATTTTTGAAACTTGCTTTTGCCGAAGCTGCTCCACTTGCACCAGTCGTACCTGGTTGCAGCTGAATCGCGAACGGCTGCGTATCCGCTAATTGAAAAGCCCCGATTGGACAAGTCCCACTGCTCGGAATTGTATTGCCCGAATAATTAACCGTCGTGAGCAACGTACCGGTTTGCCCTACCGGTCCCGCGTACCACTTGATTGAACCAGAAGCTGTTGGCGACGACGGTGTAACTATGATTTCGTAAGTGTTATACCCGGTGCCTGGTGAAAAAGCGGTGCTGTTATTTGCGTTCGTACAAGTTCTTGTTGTTCCGTTTGCCCACTGCGTAACTGTCGTCAACCACGCCGCGTTATACCATTCGCCAATATCTAGCTCGACAAACGCAACCGCAGGCCCAGAGCCGCTCGGTAAGTCCTGTGGATACTGCATCCAGAATGCCGGCCACGAATTAGTTGCTCCCGTGCCTCCTGCATTATAGGTCGGATCGAACTGCATATCGACAGCGGCTGAAAAACCACCCGAGACGGTAGTTCCTCCGGGCAACAACGTGCCTCCAGAAATAGGCACCGTCGTCGGCGGCGCTGGAGTTGACGGCACACTCGCAATCGTCAACGCACCTAAAGTTAAAGAATAATCAGTCGCTGCGTTCGTTACCGCGTTCACGTTATTATAAAACAGATACCCCGGCGCCAGAGTGTTGTTGCGATCGACGATACCTAGCGAATTTAATTTGTTGCACAGCGCAAGTTGCGTATAGCCCGCGGCAAGCGCAGCAGCAGATGGCTTCGCCGTGCACGAGTTGCCGCCGCCAGCGATCCCGTTCTCGCCGCCTGATCCAATGCCATTGAAACCGCCAACACCGCCGCCAATACCTTCAGCGCGCGCAATCGCGGCAATCGCTAGGAATGTCAGCGATACGGCAAGAACCTTACTGCGTATCGACATAGATCGAGTCGCCTGTCGACGCGCACGTCCCTGAAATCTTATCGTTAGGCACGTAAGGAAAATACCGCTGGTAAGGAATGCCCTGCGCCAGCTGGATAGACGTCGGTGTCGTTGGCGCCGCGCTGCCGATGAATATCCAGCACAGGTCACCGTTGGTGTTGTTGTTCTGGATTGTCAGCGAACGCCGCGCAAAACTATTAAGGGCGGTAGCCGGCAATAACTGCGTATAAGTCGCAGTTGCATTGAGCGTAACCGAACCATTCACGGTCGGCAGGTTCGGCGGTGGCGGTGACGACTGCGCATCAGCGTCTTGCCGATAGATTACCGCGATCAGTGACAGCGCCAAAGTCGCGCAGCAGCTCATCTTTGGAAGGTAACGGCGCAGTCTTGTTCGGCAGAGCAGATACATACCGCTGGCCCCCTTCGGTGACCCGGTAGTTGGGCACGCTGTCGGAGAGTGTACCAACCTGCATCAGCGCTGTAAACGCCTCCAGTCCGCCCATGAGCGTCGCGTAGAGCCCCGGCGTCGGATCCTCGGTCACCACGCCGCGCTTGTCGATCGCGCGTGCGTAACCCGCGGCCATGGCGTTGAGCGTCCAGTGCGCCTTGGTCGAGACGCGGAACGCGGGGAATCCTTTTATTTGCAGGCGAAGGAGTCGCCGTATCTCACTGCGCCCCAGGTCTTCGGCAGCGCCGCGTCGCAACTCGGATGGGATGCGCGCCACAGCACCCCGCAAACCAAGCCGATCATAATTGCCAAAATGATCGAGGCCGGCCACGAGCCGGCAGTCGGGATATTCAAGCCGCGCATCCGTAACCAGGTTCGCCACGACCGCACTGGCATCTCCTTCGCGTATGTAGTCGCCTACGACATGGACGGCACCGTCGATGACTTGGCAGATTACAGCAGTGACAATCCCTGGGCTAGCGTTGAGACACGCCCATACAGGGGATCGGGCTCGTACCAGTAGATCGGTTGCGACGTTATCCGATCCAAAGTCTTCAAACACCACCAGCCCCGGTCGCATGCGCAGTGCGTATGCCAATGCGTTGGGAGCGTCGATGCGTCCAGCGGGAAAACCAAGGAGCTGCTGCTCCAATGCCTCACACCGCTTCGCAAAGCTTATCTCCCCTGCCAAGAAGAACGGCTGCAAGCCTTCAATGAAAGCGATCTTGCCCTTGGGCGCGCGCATCGGTTGGACTGGAATAATGAAGTTACGGCGCAGCTGCTCGTGGCGCAAGGGCTGCATCAGGAACTCGTTAAGGCCGTCTTCCTCAACGCCGATCGTTACGGGGTTGTAAGTCTCGGCTGTCGTAAAAATATGCCCAACTATTTCGTCCGGTTTCCATAACCCGGCACCCGCGTCCCAGATCACGAGCCGATTCGAGAGCCACGAAAAAACTGCCCACCCCGTAGTCGCAGACGTCGCCTTGGTCGTCCGCGCCGGGTCGTACATCGCAAACACCGGCTCCCATGTCCGCACCCTCGGTTGAACCTTGAACATCTCTTGCTTGAAAATCTTGGTCTTGGGATCTTCGGCTACACACATATATTCTTGCATGTAATCGGCCAAAAGACCAACGCGTTCCATTGAGGCGCGCTTAGAGTCGATCCAGTCCAGAGGATAGCGGCCGGGCCAAGTAGCGGTGCGCTCGGCGTGCTCGTCCTTGTACTCGATAGGATATATTTTTGTAACCCAGTCTCGATCTCGGGCGAGCACCATGGGAAGGGAAGACGCGGAAAGGGGAGTGGCATTGACTCGTATTCTCGCGTTTTTATCTAAGGCCGGAATCAAAACCTTGAAGAACCATCGGATTGTCTCCAGTGCTTCTTCATCCGTGTACACCTGGCCTTTCTCAACTTCTTCAACGTCGTCGCAGAAGCAGAAGTCAGGACGATATTGAAGATATTTTGTACCACGTAATGACTGGCCACGGCCGAGGGCTGTAAGACGGACATTGTTGGAAAGAATAACTTCTGCTTCATTCCACACCTTCGACGTATGCTCGTCGTGAAACCCGAACATCTCGGCCATCAGCTCGTTGGTCGAGAGCTCGTACTTTATCGCAGTGAGGCGTTCGCAAGCGCGCTTCTCGGTGTTGCCGACGATAACGCAATTGTGGAACAGCCGGTAGTTGGCAGCGAGGGCTAGGGCTTCCTCGGCGATCGTCGACTTGCCCCCTTCGCGGAAGGCCATCGTACAGACGCGCTGCAGCGCGGAGTGCCAGATCTGAATTAACTCGGTATGGAACGGCGGCGTCTCGTCGGAGTGCCGGTGCTTGAACAGAACCTCATGCGCGAGCGGCCGGCTGCGCCCGAGTTTAAGGATGACGTCGTTGACGGAATTCATACCACGTTGTAGTCGCGCGCGTACTCCGCGGCAAGCACAGTCAGCATGCCCATGACCCGCAGATTAGGTCGTATCGACTGGTACGCCGATACTAGCTTATCTGCGTGCGTAACCACGGCCACGAAGCCATTGATTTCTCCGCTGCGGGCGCGTTCTAAAATATCTTCAAGCTGCTTGACGACATCCTCGACCGGCTCCCCAGGTACAGGTAGCGGCTTGCCTTGGAGTGAAACAACCTTCTCGGTCAACCGCGCATCTCCGACATGCGAATAAGCTCGTCGTCAGTCGAGGCCGTGACCATCAAGGCGCAGAACAAGATAATGACCAGCGGGAGCGTGATCAGGCCGAGGAAGTAGGCAAGCAGCATTAGTATTGCCCCTTGATCTGCGCGTTATAGAACGCCCCCGGCGACGGCGCCTGGAGGAACTCCTCGTAGACCTCCTTGGGCACCCACTCGTGCGTGTACTGCCGCCCATTGGTGAACTCCACGGTCAGCGTGCCGAGGTCGACGTTGGCCTCGTCTGCCTCCCAGTCGATGCGGGCGATCGCGGAGGACTTGAGGAGCGGCATCACACCGCCGCCCGGTCGACCTCGTCCAAGTGCCCGTCGTGCGGCCACATGCCGGTGGCAGGCTCGCCTTGCGCCCGGGTGACCACCAGAGGCGGGCGGGTCATCAGCTCGAAGTCGACTAGGGCGCCGAGAAGAGTGCTGACCGCAGCAGCGTGCGTGCCGTCGCCTGGGATGTTGGTGCGCAGCTGCGCGCGCAGCCGGCGCAGATGCTCGGTGTCGAGGGAAGGGAACATCCAGTCCGAACGATCGGTCTCGTCGGCAGGCGGCGGGTCGATGGCGCGATCCTCGATCGGCGCCGAGTCTGGTCCAGGCTGAGCGTCCATGGGCGGTGGAGCAGCCGGCGGAAAAAAGGGTTTCGGGCTGGTGTCGGTTTCGGGCATGTCAGTCTCCCTTGCATCGTGAGATGCGATGCGCTATAAATAGCACGCCCGTCGCATGCGGGCAAGTCGTAGATGTGTCTCCCTGACACAAGACGCTCAGTACAGCCCAACTGCCCCCGCTTCGGCTTGAACAACCGCGGCGGGGGTTTTTATTTAGGCGGATGTATCGACGGTCGTCGTCGATATTTTAAGCAGACTAGCCTGCGGTGGTTTTGAAAGCATGCCTGGCAATTGTCACAGCCACGCGGCGGTAATTTTAAATAGCGACGACGTCTAAGTTTGCGCATGGCGACTCCTATAAAGGAGTGCTATGGTACTAAGTGCGGGGAGGATGTCAATAGTATTTAATACTATCGAGTTTGAAAAAGTTGCGCGGTTCGATTGGCCAAGCACTAAAATGGATTTGTCGCGCGGTATGGCCGAACCGAACCCGAGTTAGTACCGTGTAATAGCATTGAGTAGTACTATCGCATAGGATGCTATAGCGTCGTGTCTCAACGCGGCGTAGTACAGAGTAAACTAATAAAGTTTGGTTAGGTCGTCGGCGGGGCAATATGTCCACAAGTGGTTGAAAAGAAAGAGGAACTAGCTATAGTATAGTATAGTATTCTATAATATAAACAATCTAAATGTCCGATCCCCGCTAACCTAGCTATATAGGTGATACGTGATACGCGACTTCGGGAGCAAACAACGTATCACGTATCACCATACCTTGCTGCCTTGGAGCCGTGTTTAGTCTAACCCATTGATTCATATAGCGACCAAAACACCTATTTCTCGGTTAGCATCGCATAAGATACTATTATAGCACTACTTCACACCTCGACATGATACGCGCGTATCACTCAACGTATCACGAAAAAACTCAATGATTACAGTGATACGCCAGATGATACGCGCGTATCATTGACATTCGCGTATCACGCGCTATAATACGTGCAAAGGAGCGAATATGACCCCTGCACAGATACGTCAATGGCGAGCTGACCATAACTTCTCGCCGGCAGCCTTGGCCGAAGCGCTCGGCGTAGCGCGCAATACAATCTATCGTTGGGAGTCTGGCGCGATGGCTCCCGAAACTAATCTAGCCGAGCGACTGGTCATTCTCTTAGCGGAGCGCGAAAAACGCCGTTCTGAACCTGCGCACAGGATAGACCTTTCGGCGTTCGATCTCGACACAGCGCAAGAACACGGCACCATTAAAGGCTTTGACACATCATTCTGGACCAAGCGGACGGACGCCGAGCGCTGCGCATGGATCAACGAATCGCCTAATCCGATGCTGGCGCTACCTTGGCCTTGGTGGTCGCACGGCTTTGAGTGGTATCCCCCGCAGCGCATGCATTTCGATAGCCCGCTGCCGCGGACCACGCCACACTACATGCAGCGCGCCGATCTCGACGTTATTGACAAGCTTATGAGCCAAGAAAAAGGAACCGATATAGAGCGCTTGCGCAGCGCGGTCATCTATCTATGCCGCCGTGACTTTCCTTATTGGCTGCACCCACAAAGCGCAGAGCCGCTCGATACGCCGAGCTACAATAAACTTAAGAAAATGATGAAATTTGCCGAAGAAGCAGAAGAAGGTGCTTGACAATAACTCGCATCCTGTACTATTCTCCAAACCGTGAAAAGGGAGATACTCACATGCAAAAGTATCGCGCAGATAAGTCCGAAAAGCAAAGTGACGGCGCCGTGGCGTGGTTCACTGAATGGATGGGCGGACCAACGCTTGCTAAGATCGACAACTGCCGACTGGTCAATATGACCGGCGATATGCGACGCACGGTCTATATCACTGGCGAGGCTGATACACGGAGCCCTGCCGTATGCAAGCTGGCCGGTGCTCGCGTGCGAGGCTATGTCACTAGTGACGACGAAGGAAATATTGTTTTCCGTCATTGTTACTATTGACTTCTCACTCGCATCCTGTACTACTCTATGACCTCAGCAAAGGGAGACTGACATGCGCCTTTTCTCTGTCGAATACACTAGCGAGCCGCGACGCAACCGTTCGTTTTTAGTTCGTGGTATTTGCAAATGCGACGTGCTCAATCCGTGCTGGGATAACCGCAAGGACGACGTTCCAGGCCGACACTGGGGCGGCGGGCCTGCGTGTGAGCCATGCACGAAAGCTGCGACGAAGGTAGAGTAAGGACGAAACTCCCGCCAACATCGCGGGAGTCGCGCCGTCAAGCGGCGCCTGACGAGTCCAAGGGAGATATGAGAGATGACAACCAAAGCGCTGGTCGCCTGCCACGACACAGTAGTCTGCACAGGCGCAAAACAGATTCAGAAATGGTGCGTGCGACAAGGCGATGCTAAAGGACCGCTCGTTGCGGTTATGCTCACGAAGGAGGTCGCCCACTATCTGGCGGCTTCCCCTGAAATGGCCTTAGCACTGCGCGATTGCTTAAAACTGATCGAGGACATGAGCCGGTTCATCGGAGTAATGGCGCTAAAGGATTATGCCTTGTTCAACGAGGCTCCTATCAAAGCACGCGCGGCGCTGGCAAAGGCGGCGGGCAAATGACCTCCCCCATTACCGCCTACCTCACTCGCGTAACGCAACACCTGGCCACGGTCGACCATGCCGAGCAGCTGGCCTTTCTCGATCGGCAGATCAAGCGCTGGAGCGACCTCTATGGCGCGTTCTCCCGCATGGTCGACGGCAGCGAGGACTACACGGGCTCGGCGACTGCGTTCGACTTTTTGGAGACAATTTCGGGCTTGGATATGATGAAGAAGGAGCGTGAGCATGTTCACATGTGAAAGTTGCCGTTTCTTTCACTCGCTGGGCAATGGTGGCTATTGTCGACGTTACCCGCCGCAACTGGTTCACGAGATCGTCGGCAGTATCGAGCGTTCGCAAACCGCACAGTATTTTCCTTATATGGAAAAAGCTAAGTGGTGCGGCGAGTGGAAGGATAAGCCATGACCCCCGAGACCGAACAAGCCCGCGCTTGGCGCCGCGCCATGGGCCTGACCATGGACCAGCTGTCCGAGTTCACAGGATACAGCCGTGAGGCGATCTTCCTTTTTGAGCGCGGTCAAAACAGCCAAGGCAAGCCGCACGCGCCCTACGCCTGGCGGCGGTACAAGCTTGCTTGCTTGGCGGTTATGTTTCTGAGGCACTACAAGATCCCTGACATAAACTCTTGGCAGTGGTCTGCGAAATAACTTGACGCCTGACGCGCAAAGCGCATAATGGACGTAACTTGTTATCGAGGATAGAGACATGGCTATGATGTTTCTCATTGCGATCGTCAGCTTCATTGCTGGATTGCTGCTTTTCGCGGCCTTTGTGAACGAAGAGGAGAAACAAATCGAAAAGACACGCCTCTTCGCCCGCAAGGGCAAGGTCTACAAGCTGACAGAAATTACAAGTGATTGACGCGAGATCAGCATGGTGTTTGCAGAAACCAAAGACGGCATGACGGTGCTCAAAGGTCGCAACGACAACGAGTGGGTATCGCGCCCTGGTGGCCATGCAGCGGCCGCGTGATCCGAAAGATAGCGCCGGATCGTTGCGGCAAGAAGTGGATCGACGAAGCCGCGGCCTTTGCAGACGAGAAAATGCGCGAAGGCGATTAACGGAAGTAGAGAAAATCACATGAAGCCCTTCTTCGATGATGCGGTTGAGATTGATCCTAAGACCGTGGCGCGCGTGCTGCCGTGCCCGTTCTGCGGCATCAAGCCGGAAGTCATGACTTCTGGCGAACGCAGCCGTGGGCTCATGATCCATTGCATCGCTGAGAACTGCCCCAATCCCTCGACGAGCTACTACGACCACGAGACGGCGCTGGCAGTTTGGAATCGACGCGCTTGATTGGAAATTGACATGGCACACACAAGCGGACCTTGGGAAGCAGAGCCGGAAGCCGGCAAAGGCGCGTGGATTTGCAATGCGAACGGCGAATGGACTGCGCTCGCGCTTGGCGACACGCAAGAGACGGCGATTGCCAATAAGCATCTAATTACTGCCGCACCTGAATTGCTAGCGTGTTGCCGCCGGGCGGCCGAGATTCTCTTGAAAAACCGCGATCAGAATCCAACCGAGGCACAGGTTTTTGCGGCACTTAAATGGGCTATCGCCAAGGCGACTGGCGCACTCACAGAACAACATGACCCGGTTTGGTGCACTACTCAGCGGGAACAGAACCGATGAAAATTTTCGGGGCGGACTCGGAGGTAATAAGTGAACCGGAGAAATCCGGCTATATCGAAATGCCAGGACGCTGGCGGCGCACCAACTCACTTTCCACAGATTAGCCATGGACGCAAAAGCGGGAATGGAAATCGGGATGGAGATCGCTGAGCGTCATGCGGAAGTGACTGAGGATATTCGTCGCGTGAAACCTGATGCCACGATCAAAGAAGCCCTATTTGCAACCAGGGTTTGGCTTGCGACTCAAATCATGAAAGCATTGCGTGGTCAGGGTGCTGTTAAATCAGATGGCCACCCCGGCATCACAGCGGACCGAGCCACGCAGGTTATTCGAGCCGGATGTATAGCGTCAGATATTCATCTGACCTGCAGCTACCCAAAATGCGGATGCCGCCAAATGCCGCGCGCCATTCTCGCCGCAATCGCCGAATGGGAAGCGCCGCTAACAAGGACTTAAAGCTTTGCGCATCGTCACCATAGACTTCGAATCGCTGTTCACTGACGACTACACGCTGAAAAAGCTATCGACCGAAGCGTACATCAGAGACAAGCGTTTCGAACCGCACGGCGCTGCCATCAAGTGGAGCGCTGACACGCCGGCCAGATGGTACGACGCGCGCCAGCTTGAGTTTGTGCTGAAACAGGAGGACTGGAGTGACACAGCTATCCTTTGCCACCATGCTCAATTCGATGGTTTCATTCTTTCTCATTGGTATCATGTGGAACCTAAACTTTGGCTTGACACCCTCTCGATGGCTCGTCTCCTTCTTGGTAATCACCTCAGCGTCAGCCTTGATTCTGTCCGCGCGTTCTTTGGCTTGCCAAACAAACGAACCCCCTACGAAAAATTCAAAAACAAACACTGGCACGAACTAGACGAGGCGACGCAGATCGAGCTCGCCGATGGCTGCTGCGATGAGGTCGAGTCGATATGGACGATTTTTTGCAAGCTGGCTAAACAATTTCCTCGATCGCAGTACGAGGTCGTGGACTGCCTGATTCGCATGTTCGTGGATCCTGTCCTTGTCGGCGACACCGAGTTCTTCGCGCGCGTGTGGCAGGCCGAGAACAATAAAAAACAAAAATACCTTAAGTATTTTGACGTTAGCGAAGCCGAATTTCAGTCAGCCGAAAAGTTTGCGGGGTTGCTACGCGCTTTTGGTGAGGAACCAGCATTCAAGAACGGAAAGAACGGCGAAATATACGCCTTTGCTCGTACTGATGAGTACATGCAAAGCCTCTTAGAGCATGAAGATCCCTATATTGCCTCACTAGCGCAAGCACGCCTCGGCATCAAGTCGACCATTCAGCAGACGCGAGCCGAGACACTTGGCTTTATGTCGACGCGCGGGCCGCTCGCTATCTATGCGCGAGCTTACGGCGCGCGGACGACCAGGCCATCGGGAGGGGACAAATCGAACTTCTTGAACATGAAGAAGGTCGATCCTGACATGCCAAAGCTCGACACTAACGCCACGCTCAAGGAGGGCATCTGCGCGCCTGACGGCTATCTCCTAGCCGCGGTGGACGCTTCGCAGATTGACTGCAGGCTTGCTAATACAGTCGCAGGCCAGTGGGACGTCGTCGAAAACTTTCGCAACGGCGGCGATCCCTACGTCGGCGTAGCTACGGAGTTCTACGGCTACCTTGTGAACAAGAAGGATCATCCGAAGGAGCGCCAGCTTGGCAAGGTGGTCGAGCTCCAGAGCGGCTACGGTTCGGGCGGTGAAAAGATCCGACATACGCTGCGCACCAAGGCCGGCATTGTCATATCTGAAGCTGATGGACTCAAGGCGCGCGATGCCTATCGATCAACGCATCCAGCTGTCGAGCAAATGTGGCGCGATGGGGGACGCATGCTGGCGCGACTGGCCGGTGGCCCGCCGATCCAATGGGGTCCAGTCGAGCTTCGAAATAACCGCATGTGGCTCCCAAACGGTTGCCCGATCATCTACGACACGCTGGAGTATCATCAGGACCAGGAGACGTTCGAGGAAGGCTGGCGAGTCAAGACGCGTAAGGGCTGGGAGAAGCTTTACGGTGCAAAGCTGTTCGCCGAGATGATCCAAGGCTTGACGCAAACCGTTGTGTCTGACGCAATGGTCAGGATCAATCGCGCAGGAATTCGCACGTTGAACTTTACGTATGATGAGCTTTTGCTTCTCATCAAGCGCGACGGGCATGAGCAGAAGGCGCTTGAGTTCTGCTTGCAGGAGATGAAACGCACGCCCGAGTGGTTGCCGGGGATACCGTTGGATGCCGAAGGAGGACTGAGTGAACGATACGCTAAGTAAATTTCAAACTGGATCGGCCGTCATCATCCGTCACACTGATGGACGAGGGCAGCCTCTGACGCTGCAGGGTACCATCGCCGATCCTGCCTCGATCAGCCGGCCCGTAGTCAAGGGTGCGCAGTGGGTCAACGTGGGCGGCGTGGCGCTGCTCGTAGACGAGGAGTTGATAGATGCCAAGCAAATCAGCAAAGCAGAAGAAGTTCATGTCGGCAGCGGCGCACAATCCGAAGTTCGCCAAGAAGGTGGGAATACCGACAGCAGTGGCCAAGGAGTTTCATAACGCCGATCGCGGCAAGTACGGCCACAGGGGCAAGAAGGCCCGAGAAAAACGCCTGGAGAATAAGCCGGTATGAAGATCATTGTCGAGACGATCCCGCATGACAAACAGCGATATGATACCGCGGGCGATTGGTTCTGGACCGGTAACGATCTCAACATCCGTGTCAGCTACATGGACGATTGGCGCCATGTTGCCGCTGTGGCCGTTCACGAGCTGGTCGAAGTTTTGCTATGTCGCAACAAAGGAATCGGCCAGGCTCAGGTTGATGTGTTCGACACAACTTATAAAGGCGACGGCGAGCCTGGCGACGACCCGCAGGCGCCTTACCGCGACGAGCACTGCTACGCGACTGCTGTCGAGCGCATGCTGATCGCAGCGTTCGGCATTTCCTGGGACGAGTATGACAGAAAGGTCAATGAGCTATGAATGAACCGACCCAAGCTCCCTTCGCTTTCATGCCGGCGACGCCGAAAGGCCAAGAACGCGCGCAAACTGTTGAAGGACTTGACCCGCCACTCAAGAAGCGCACTCGCCGCACCAAGGCCGAGCTCGCTGCGGCGCAGGGCGAAAAGCCGGTCGATGCGTTCGACGCCTTCGATAGCGTGTTCGAGATCCTCGATCCGCTACCCAAGCCCGTGCGCGATCGGATCATGTCGACGTTGAACAGGATTTACTCATGAGCGCGGTGCTTATTGCGGTTGGCGTCTCGGTTGGCGTGCTGTTCGCCTACTGCTGGTTCAAGAAGATGATGTCATGAGCTGGACAACGTTACCTGAGCGCATAGAAGCTAATTTATTGCCAGAACCTAATTCGGGCTGTTGGCTTTGGATTGGCTACCTTTCCACTGCTGGGTATGGGCGCATCCGTTATCATGGCCAGGATATAACGGCACATCGCTTGGTATATGAATTAACAAAGAGTCGGGTTCCAAAAGGTTTAGAACTAGATCATCTCTGCCGCGTCCGTTGTTGCTGTAATCCAGAGCATTTAGAACCTGTAACACATATAGAAAATTCTCGACGCGGTGAAACGGGTAAGTATCAGCTTAAAATAACGCAATGCCCTAAAGGGCATTTGTATGACGAAGCTAATACTTACCGCGACGCTCAAAATAGACGTCATTGTAGACGTTGCGATTTGCTTCGTACCTGGAAAAGACGAGGCAAATTATGAAAATGCCTGTGTTAAGTTATACACTCTTAAATACTTGGACTGTCTGTCCCCATCAAACGGCTAGAAAATACATCATCAAAGACTTGCCGCGCGAGCAGCCGACACAAGCGATGAAGGATGGGATAGAAGTCCACAAGGCGATGGAGCAGCGACTGCGCAGCAAGCGCCCGTTGCCGGCGCACCTGGCTCACCATGAGAAGCACGCTGCTCCACTCGACCAATGCACGGTCACCCCCGAGCAAAAGCTTGGCATAACTGAAGCTGGCAGACCGTGCGACTTCTTCGATAAGAACGTGTGGCTTCGCGGCGTGCTCGACGCCCCTGTGCTGTTGCGCACCGATGCCGCTTGTTTGATCGACTGGAAAAACGGATCCAGCAAATACGAGTCGCCTTTCGAACTCGAAGTCGGCGCGCTGCTTCTCCAAGCCCATCGGCCCGAGATCACCTACCTCGTCGGCGCCTACATCTGGCTCAAGGAAGGTCGCAAGGGCGAGACGCATGATCTGAGTCATACATCACATACTTGGGCAAAGGTTCAGAATTTAGCAGATGAGATTGCAGACGCGATTGACGCAGAAGAATTCAAGAAGACGCCTGGGCCGCTGTGTGGTTGGTGCAGCGTTTTGGACTGCCAGCACAATCGGAAATCCAAATGACCCCTGAAGGCCGCGTCAAAGAGAAGCTTAAAAAGTTTCTCGGAGGCTACCAATTCTGGCCTGTGCAAACAGGGTACGGGCAAACGACACTCGACTTGCTAGTGTGCCAGAACGGTCGCTTCTATGGCATCGAATGCAAGCGCGAGGGCATCCGCAAGCCGACGCCGCGGCAGGCGGCGGTCATGGCCCGCATCCGCGCGGCCGGCGGGGTGACTTACCTCGTGACGATGAAAGACGGCGAGCTCCAATGGATAGAGATCAAATGACCGAGTTCGTCGGGCCAGGGATCATTCTTATCGGCGTTCTGGCCTGCGTCGTCTGCACTTTGGTCTATAGGAAACTATGATGGATGCCTACCTTAAAAAGTCTTTCGTCATGCAGGCAATTTTCAACGCCCTGACCGAGCACCCTTATGGGCTCAATGGCCAACAGCTTATTACTTATGTTTATCGAAACTGCAACGAACCAAGCTGGGCTTATAACTGCATCTCGGTCACTGTGCGCAGGTTCAACAAGCGCATGGAAAAATTAAAGTGCTCGCTTCGCGTGCGTGGCCGCAAGGGGCGCAATGGAGGGTATCAGATATGGATCGTGCGCTGATAATCGTAAGCATCTGGCTACTGCTGTCCTGGGGCTACGTTAGGTTCATGACCAGAGACAGGCTGTAAGGAGGTAACAATGGCTAAAGGATTCGATTTCAAACATAAGTGGTGGGCGTGGACACTGCTCGCGCTTTATCTCGTTATCGGCATTACGATCATATATTACCGCTGATGCTTTACCACGACCGCGCTAGGAATCTGCTCGTCTATCCGGCCAACCCCCGGATCGAGCAGTACGTGCCTGACGCTAAGCGCGTCAACGGCGCGTACCTCGCGGTGCCCAACACGCTGCGCAACGTGCAGCTGCTCCGCATCCTCGACATGCCGGTGCCTGGCATTATGGAGGCGTCGGGCTACGACTGGCCGATCGAGAAGGGCCGCAAGCCGCTTGCGCATCAAAAGCTGATGGCCGAGTTCATGGTCAGCCATCCGCGGTGCTTCAACCTGTCCGACATGGGGACCATGAAGACGCTGTCTACGCTGTGGGCCGCCGACTTCATCATGCAGAAGGAGAACTGTCGTGCTGTTATCGTCGCGCCGTTGTCGATCCTTCAGCGAGTCTGGGGGGACGCAATTTTCGCCAATTTTTTGGGAAGACGTACTTACCGAATTGTGCATGGAGACTCGTCAGCACGCCTCGCTGCTCTCGCCGAGCCCGCAGATTTTTACGTTATCAATTTCGATGGGTTGGGAGTGGGCGCCTCTACCAAGAAAAGATTCGAGCTTAGCGGTTTATCAAAAGCTTTGTTCGAGCGAACAGACATTAAGCTTAGCATTATCGACGAGGCAAGCGCGTATCGGGACGCTCGCACAAAACGCCATCGCATTGCTCGCCTGCTCATTGGAAAGCGAGATTACCTGTGGCAACTCACTGGAACGCCGACTTCGAATGGACCTACAGACGCTTATGGATTGGCAAAACTTTGCAACAACGCCCGAGGAGAAAGCTACAGTTCCTTCCACAACCGGACAATGATGAAAGTCTCCACGTTCAAGTGGATCCCGCGTGCCGGCGCCTACGAAGAGGCGCGCAAGCTGCTCACTCCTGCGATTAGATTCGACATTCGTGACGTCTGGGACGGCCCGCCGATGACCACGCAGCAGCGCGAGGTTGCGCTGACCGACGAACAAAAAAAGCTGATGGGCGCGTTGAAGCGTGATTTACAGATCGTCATGAAGTCGGGGCAGCCGATTACTGCGATGAACGAAGGCGCAGCGCGGCAGAAGTTCATCCAGATCAGCCTCGGTGCGGTGTACGACCAGGACCACAAGGCACACGTACTGGATGCGAGCCCGCGGATTAACGAATTGAAGACCGTCATCGACAACGCGCCTGGTAAGATTTTGTGCTTTGTGCCCTTGACGAGCGTCGTCAACTTGTTATATAAGGAGCTAAAGGACAAAGTTTCATGCGCGGTGGTCAATGGTGATGTTAGTTCAACCGAGAGAAGCCGGATATTTTCGGATTTCCAGCAGCAAGAAGACCCTCGGCTGCTTATTGCTGATCCCGGGACGATGGCGCACGGAATTGACCTTTATGCAGCTTCGACAGTGGTTTGGTTCGGACCCACAGACAAGACTGAGCTATATCTGCAAGCTAACAAAAGAGCGCATCGGCCTGGACAGCTGCATCCGGTCACCGTCGTCCAGATCGTGAGCAACAAGCTGGAGCGCGAGATTTACCGCAGGCTGGAGAGTAACGAGAGCTTGCAGGGTGTTCTCCTGCAGGCGGTCAGGGAGGGAGCGATATGAGAGTCACAGTCACGCCGGCCGAGTGCAAGCTGATCTGCTCAGCGTTCGACTACTTAACGGGCGAGCTAGAAAAGATTGAAGGCTCGCACGGTACGTTAACTAGGTGGGCTCGTAAAGAAGTCCGCGAGCAGCTTGCCGAACTCAAGACTAAATTCGAGATCACCAAATGATAACCGACGCCCAACTGGTCGAGAAATATCTCGCGCTCAAGGCCAAAGTCGTCAGCATGACCGAAGCCTTCGATGCGCAGGTCAAGCCATACAAGGACGGCATGGCGACCATCGAGAACGCTTTACTCGCTTTGCTCAACGAGCGCGGTGCGGACAACACCAAGACCGAGAACGGCACGGCTTATAAGTCGACGCTGCTCAACGTCAAGGTCGTCGACCAGGCTGCGTTCCTCAAGTTTTGCACCGAGCAGGGCGGGTCGATGGAGATGCTCAATATCGGCGCGCTCAAGGAGCCGGTCAAGGAGTGGATCGAGGAGACAGGTAACCCGCCGCCGGGGGTTGAAACGTCGCAGTTTGTGCGTGTGAATGTGAGGCGCTCCTGATGAAAAGCGATCTTATAGACATCGTAGGATTCCAACAGGCGGAAACCGATAAAGCGATTCTTTTCTCAGAAACGGATGAGAAAAAGAAAGGAGTATGGCTTCCTAAAAGCCAAATTGAAATTTATCGAGACAAACACGAAGCCTATTTTGTAACCGTAACGCTGCCCGAGTGGTTAGCTAAAGATAAAGGACTCATATAAATGACGCATCTTCCAGCACACATCGCCAATCGTCAACGCAAGCCCATCCTCGCCGCCGTCTCTGCCGGCCTGGGCTCGGCCTCCCCGCCTTACGTGTCGATCAAGGGCGGCTCGTTCACGCTCATCGACGCCAATGGCGAGCAGGAGCCGATCGACTCCAAGTTCCTCGACTGCGTCATCTTCGACGTCAACGAGACGGTCGCCATCCAGCGCGTGTACTGGGGCAAGGACCGCCCGTTCGATCCCAACTCCGACACCTACCAGGCGCCGGTCTGCTTCTCGGATAACGGCGTCGGCGCTTCGGTGAACGCCCAACAGCCGCAGTCGAGCTCGTGTCAGACCTGCCCGCAGAACGTCTGGGGCTCGGCCACGTCGCGGGTGAGCGGCAAGGCGACCAAGGCGTGCGGCCAGATCAAGAAGATCGTCGTGCTGGTATCAGGGTACGACATGCCGTTCCTGCTGCGCGTGCCGGTGATGAGCCACGACAACCTGCGGGTCTACGGCGACAAGTTCAAGGGCCAGCAGTTCGACGTGTCCGACATCTACACGCGCATCTCGTTCGTCCATGGCCAAGTGGGGCAGCTCGACTTCAACCCGATCCCCAGCAACGCGCCGTGGGTCAGCGAAGCCGACGCCAAGAAGATCGACGACTTCCTTGCCCGCAAGGTCACCGACGCGCTGGTTGGCCGCGGCGACACACCGGTCCAAGGGCAGATCGCGACGCAGCCTGCAGCCGTTCAGAACCTTGCCTACCAGCAACCCGCTGTCGCGCAGCCACAGGCGCAGCCGGTGCCGCAACAATCCGTGTTCGGTACGGCTCCCGCTGAAGCTGCCAAGCCTAAGCGCACCCGCAAGGCTGCAGAGCCCGCGCAAGCGCAGCCTGACGACAACATCCCGCCGTTCCTGCGCCGGCAAGCCGAAACAGTACAGGCTACACCGACGCAGAAGAACACAGGCATCGTCAACGATGCGCCGCCGCCGAACGACGAGCTGCAGGCGGCGCTCAATAACGTGTTCGGGTTGCCGACATGATAACGGCCATGATCTTGTATGAGGTATTTGTTGAAGGCACACCGGCACATATTGTCGGGCTGTTTTGGGTGCTCGGCCCCTGCCTTGACATTTGTTTTGTCGGCTACCTCTTCGCAAAGGTACGAGAATCAAAATGACAACGCCTTCGTTCCAAGCCCGGCTCGAACGAGCAAAGAAAGATGGTAGGCTCTCCACGTCGGACTTGTCAATTTGGTTCGGCCGGTCCTACCATACGATCCGAGGCTGGCTTGTGCCTCGTGCCGATCGTGCCCGAAAGCAGGGGTACGAACCCTGGGGTCCGCAAGCCGACGCCGCGTACCGTTCTCTTGCATTGCTTGAAGATCACATCAGACGAAAGCGCGGGTTTCCCGTGCCGCTAGAGTTGTCGCCAGTCGAGCGTCAGATCCACGTCAAGCGAGTGCGTCATGGCCTCAACGGCAGACTTCCTAAAACACGTTCTGCCTGAAGAGGGTCGCTATGGAGTCTTTGTCCTCAATACAAAAAGACATCGGTGGTTTGATCGAATCGCTGAAACAGCTGATTATTGTCTTTCTGAAGATGGAGCCGGACGAACTGTATTTTTCGCGTGTGCAACGTTTAATGCTGATGGCCATAGAACTCAAGAAAATGCGCGAGGAGTTCGAAGCTTCTGGCTCGACATCGACGCAGGACCCGAAGCAGTAAAGAAAAATCCGAAAGCCTACACCGATGCCGTTCAAGCTTACCAAGCAGTCGTATCTTTTTGTGGAGCAGCACGACTCCCTGCCCCAACCTATGTTGCTTCAGGTACGGGTTTACATTGTTATTGGCCGCTGGTGTCTACTCTGGACCCGGCCACTTGGAAACGGTACGCGGAGGGACTTAAGCGCCTGTGTGTACAACACGGCCTTCAAGCAGGCCCAGAGCGCACCGCCGACATCGCCTCAATTCTCCGGCCTCCCGGCACCCATCACCGAAAAGGAATACCGCGACTCGTTGAGTGTGGCGAGCTTGTCGGACCTTACGAACTTGCGCAACTCTGGGAGCCTTTAAGTGAGCAAAGACCCGTACAGCAACAGCGATCTCAACAGGATGTGCCACGCCTTGCAGGAGCGCTTGCAGCTATCTACGAGGATGAGCCAAGATCTGGCGAACTTATCGCGGGAACTTGCGCTCAAGTTAGAGCTTTGCGCGATAGTCATGGAAACGTGCCTGAGCCAATCTGGTACGGAGTTCTTGGAGTCCTCGCTTACTGCGACGATGGCGAGCGACTGGCGCACACCTGGTCCGAAGGATACGAAGGCTACACTTACGAAGAAACTCAATCACGCCTTGACCGAACTCAGAATCTCTCGGGAGCAACAACCTGCGAACGATTCGCAGGACTCAATCCCGAGCCTTGCCGAAGCTGTCCGCATTTTGGACGAATCAAATCGCCGATCAGCTTGGGGCGAGACGCGCGAGATACAGCACAAGCCGGCACAGCAACGAATATTTTTGGCGAAAAAACTGAAACGAAAGCGGAAAAAGACCTAGACCTCCCCGACCTACCCCATGACTTTTTCTGGAGAAACGACGGTGCGCTCATTACTAAAACAGGGACTGGTGGCGGCGATGTTGACATCGTTATTTCTCGCTACCCTATTTTCCTCTCCAGCGTCCAAACAGGAGAAGTCCGAGGGGAATTTAACCTTATCTTTCAACAGAGATTGCCAGTTAGGGGTTGGATGGAGATCAATCTCTCCGCTAGCACAGTATTTGGTCATGGGGCTGGGGCCGAACTCGCAGCGAGAGGCGCAAACATTCATGAACAAACCCATTTCTTGCGCTACTGTCGAAGCGCGATTGATATGTTCTACGGAAGCAATTCCTTGTCCATGAGATATGACCAGTTCGGATGGAAGGACGACGACCATGCCTTCCTGTTCGGCCTCGACCTTTACAACGGTGTCGGGGTCAAACGTGTCATGGGCAACGACGAAATTCAAATCAGATGCAAAGAGGACTGGGTCGGTCCTTGCAAGGGAGGCGACATTGAAGGATGGAAACAAAGTATTAACGCTTTATTCGCGTCTGGATGCGAACCTCAATCAGTTGTTCTCCTTGCCAGCTTCGCAGCTCCTCTTATGCGCTTCCAAGAACGCGACGAAGGCGGAGCTATTATCCATCTTGTCACTCGCGAGTCAGGTACGGGTAAGTCTACTGCGCTTATTGGAGCAGCTTCAGTCTGGGGCCGCCGTGAGGGACTTGGACTCACGAACGAAGACACAAAGGTCAGCAAAGCGCTTACGCTCGGCGCGCTCGGCAACCTCCCGGTCATCTACGACGAAATATCGATCCGCGACCCTGAGGCGATCAAAGCGTTCGTCCTGAACTTCACCAACGGTCGCGACAAGATGCGCGCCACGCGCGGCGGCGAGATCAAGCACACGGCGTCGACCTGGCAGACCATCCTGATCTCGGCCGCCAACACGTCACTGGTCGATGTTCTCTCGGCGCAGGGCTCGCCCGAGGCACCGGCCATGCGCATCCTTGAGTTCGGCCTAAGTCTCCCCGACGAGCTCAAGCATGTGCAAGGCGACAAGCTGCGCAAGGCGTTGCGCGCCAACTCGGGCTATGCCGGGCAGGCGTTCCTCAACTGGCTGATGCAGCCGGGCAATCTTGCTTGGACCAAGGCGACACTGGAGACAGTCACGCAGCAGACTTGGACCAAGACCGGATTTCGTTCCGAGCATCGGTTTTGGGTTCGCACCATTGCCGCGGTCGCCGTAGCCGGCGTTATCGTCAAGAAGCTTGGCCTTGTCGAGTTCTCGGTCGAGCGCATCATGAACTGGCTGTTCGAGCAGCCGCAGTTCGTTGTCGGATCCGCAGTTGCCAAGGCCGACTGGGCGTTGCCGGCGCTCGCCGAATTCCTCAACGAGTCGATCGGCAACGCGCTGGTCATGCCGCGCGCCTGGGTGCCCGGCGAGACGGCACGGCCGTTACAAGAGCCGCGATACAAACTGACAGTGCGATATGAGCTGCAGCCACGACGGTTGCTAATCTCGACTTCGGCGCTGCGGGAATATTTGATAAAGAAAGAGCTCAGCTACCGCGAGTTTATTTCGGTACTTGAGCAAGCCAAGGTCATTACGCGCAAGCAGATGCAGGCTACGCTAGGCGCCGGCACCGAGATCCCCGGTGGACAGGTGTGGTGCGTCGAGATCAACGCTGGACATGAGGCAGTGGTCGGTGTGTTACCGGTAGCAAAAGACAACGTGGTAGCTATGCGATAGCCTCAAGCAACTTCGCTGGCAACCGCTTTTCTTCCGCAGCAATCAGCGCCAACAACTCAGGCAATTTATCGAATCGCTTCTGCCGGAATTTTTCCTCGCTCACCCGCAAGCTGGCGTTGATCGCCGAGTTGATGATCGAGCACTTGGCGCGAACAATAATGCCAAATTGCTCTTTATTGTAGATCGGATCGTCTTCGCGCATTTCGAGGATACGCTTGGCTTCGCTCAGCGACAGGTCGGTGACATCGTCTAAGGCTCTTGCGAGTAGCGAAGGTTCGTCGCGTAACCTTGCTTCTGGATTATCGGAAGTTGTTTGCGGAGCTTCAATCCTATGTCGTTCCTCCACATTGGGGAGCAGGGCGGAGTCAAGCGATTCAAGCGACGGTAAGTTGTCAAAGCGGCGTCCTTCACCGTATCCGCTACTGCCGTCATTACCAGCACGTAGTCCCCCGCCGTCACTGGCTGCAACGTATTGATGATTTTGCCCTCCACCGCTAGCGGCGCCATCTGCATCGCCATCTCGCAGGGATGGACGTGCTTCCACAAAGAGTCCTTGAGCCCATAGATCGGTATCCCCGACGTCTCCTTCCCCGTCGCTTTCGAATAGGGATAGTCCGGTATCGACATGACGACGCCGCACGCGACCTTGTCCATGAGGAGGCTTCGCGAGTCTCGCCCAGAAGCCAGATCCATCAGCCATTGCGCGACGTCTCCTTGACACAGTGCGACCTGCAGGTTGAACGCCGGCCAGCCGAGACGCGTGGTAAACTCAAGCGGCCAGGGGTGTCCCTGTTCGTCGATGATACAATTAACGTCGATGTCGCCGCAATAGTTGGCTTTTTCAAGCTGCGTGGTGAGCGGGAGCAGAACCTTGCGCGCGAGCTTGGACTGCTTGACGTAGCGCGAGATAGTGCCCTGCTCGCCGGTCGCCGGACCCATATCTCCGGTCATCAGCTTCTTGAACTCGAAATTCTCCTCAAAGCCTTCATTCCAGCCGCCGGGGCCGAACCATCCGGCGACGCCCATTTCTACTCCTTTGACGAACTTTTGCAGGATAAAGGGGGTCTTGAGCTTACCGAGCTTTTTCCATCGTTCGAGCATATAGACCATGTCATCAGGACCGGATGATACATAGGATAAAGACTTATCCGCCTCGAACCCCCCAGTAGGCTTAGAGACGAACCGACCCATTGTCCGTTTGACGTAAGCAATTGCTGCATCATAGTCGCTGAACTCCGTCACCGGCAGGACCGAGATGCCTGCCTTCTTGAAGACTGTCTGACCGACCTGCCGGTCGATCTCCCATGCCGACGTCTCCTTGGTCGAGCCGATGACCAAGCCGCCAGCGGCGCGGTGGCGGTCGAGGTCCTGCAGGTACATGGCGTTGTCGCAACAGACGACAAGGTTCGACCAGCGCAGCCACTCGCGCGGGTCCGGGACGACAGTGACGAAGCCCCTGCCACGGAGAGTGTTCTTCTCGGTCGGCTTGATGGCGAGCTTGACCTCATGACCGGCCTGCTGGGCGCGGAGCGCGAGGTCGAGGCCGACCGAGCCTTCTGGGTCTATGACGAGGAGGCGCATCGTGCCCGAGCCGCTTCCATTATTTTAGGGTAGCGTTTGTCTCCGTGTAAAATTTTGTCGGGGTCTTGAAGCCAGTCGCGACAATCAAATTCACGACACATTTTAGGACGACGTTCGTAGATTGAGCATTTACCATTCGCCAAATAAAAACACTCTCCGTCTTTTATGGGTAGTTCATATCCGATGCTGCGCTCTAGCGGATTATCCTTATGTCCTACCCAAACACGAGAAAGTGTCGGGTAGTTATCAGGGTTATCGTCCGCAGTTAAGCGCACACTGAAACCTGAACGGCAGCAAAGATTGCAGCCGTTGCACGGTACGCTGCGATCTTCAATCACACGCTCGCCTTCGCCAACCGCTTGTCTCGCGCTTTGACCGCCCGCGGGTTGCCCATGGTCTTGGTATCCGCCATGGTGTCGGCCTGCTTGAACGGGCCGGTCAGGGACTTCGGCATCGACTTCTTGCTCTTGGCTTTCATTTTGCTACCGCGTGCCATGTTTTACTCCTTTTAAATGCTCATTACCTTTGCGACTTCTGCTAGTTCCTTTGGAGGCATAGTTTGCCCCTCTTTAAAGAAGCGTTCTTTTGCAGCCACAGAAACAGGGTGTCTTTCCCACAAGAGCATGCGCAGAAGTGTAAGCGCTTTCCGGTACTCTTCTACTGACGGCGGCCAATTTTCTTGCGTAAGGGTAACTGATTCGCTTTGCGTTTCTTGCCCATCGCATTCGATAGTCGCCGTAATTTTGACGCTCATTCTTGACTCCCTTGGTATTGGCGCTGCTGCTTCTTATCGTAAGTCTCTTTTGCTCTCCTGTTCTGCCAAACAGCTACGATAGTAACCGCCCAAATGAGCAGGATAATAGCTATAACGCCGAGTAAAATGGTATGCCTAGTGAAAGCATCCAAATTAACGAAGTCCATGCTCTTTCTCCTTTGCTATTTCGGGTACTCATTCTTTGTAAGCTTTGGCTTTATAAAGCTCGACAATAATCTGAAGCGCGATGCGAATCTCTGCGTCGGTATAGTTACCTTGCTCAATAGCCTTGTCAAAAGCTTCGGCTAATTTAGCAGCGCGCTCACTCATTCGAGCCCCCATAGGACTGTTTTTTTAGGTCTTCTTGTTTCTTCTCGTAGTTCTCTTGATTCTGCTTAGCACGCCGTTGTATCGCTGTCGTCGTGCGGGCGTATCCGGTTGGGTCTTCGGCGTAGACCGGCGCCTCGCGCACGCCCATGAACTGCTCGATGCCACCGAGATTAGTGCCTGGATATTGCGGCTTCTCAAGGTTCTTTATGGAGATGGGCGTAACGCTCTCGCCTACGTATTTGAGGTAGTCCGCCAGCCAAGGCAGCCAGTCGGCCTCCGGTGCGATCGGAAAACCGCGTGAGTCCTTGCCGCCTGAAAGCAGCGGCTGCAGGACCATCCGTGGCCCGGTTGCAAGCTTATTAAGCGCTTCTTGCTGCGGGTCGTGAATCCAGCCAGCGTAATCACCCTCGTACCCCGCCAGACGCGCCTTCTGCGGCACGCGCTGCCCCCTGCGGGTGTAATACTGCTGCGACCTGTCAGGCGCGCTGCCGGACGTCGTGCCGCCCGTCTGCGGGAATACCAGATCACTCCACTGCTCCGGGTCCTTGCTGGTCTTCAGCTTCATGTAGATCGCGGCGATCGTGCCCGAGACGATCGGCATGGCGATGGCGTACTCGGCCTTGCGGGTCAGCTTGCCTCGCGCCAGATCGCGCACCCCGCCGAGCAGCCGCAGTGTGCCCATATCCCACGAGTAGGAGCGCAGCACGAGCTGGCTCATCTGCTTCATAGTCTTATTCCAAAAGATGTTGTCTTGGATCATCTCGCCGAAGCGATCGTCCATGGCATCGATAATGTTGCGCGCCTCGGCAACCTGCTCGTCAAACGTCGCGTTCGGGTGCATCTCCATCCAATCGTGCAGCGTCTCGTAGACGGCGGCGTTCTTGAGGCGCGGGATGTAAGTCTCAAAGATCGGCGCCGCCACGGTCTGCATCGCACGGCCGACGTTGCTGGTGACTTCCTTGAACGCGCCGACCGGGCCGGACTTTGCATTCTGCCAGCTTTGCGTTATCTCTTGCTTGAGCGCACCGCGCTTGAACGACGTCCAGTAGTTGCCCATGGCCGACATGGAGTAATCAGGCGCGTGGCCGCGGCCAACGCCACGCATGCCGGCCTTCTCGGCGACGTCGAGCACACGACGCAGATCTGGAGTGCCTGCGGTGCGGCTCAGGTACGCCTGCTCGACCTTCTTGCCGGCTGCGGCCATGCGGAACGGCGCAACTGGCGAACGGGCTATGGTGCTCAGGCCCTTGCCAACACGGCCACCAATGACGTTCTGCAAGCCGTTAGCGAAGTCGGATATAATCGCTTCCTTCGCCATCGTGATGGCGTGGTAGCCGGACAGGCCGAGCTCCATGGAGGTTATGGCGTTCGACCCGTGCTGCAGCGTGTCATAGACCTTGCCCCAGTCGGCGCTCTTGTGGACGCCGCGGTCAATGTAATTGTTGTAGACGCGCGCCCAGTCCTCGGGTGCGTAAGCTTGCTGCCCTTGCGCATTGACTGAGCCTCGACCATTCAGCGGCACCCAGCCATCGGGGATAGGACCGCTCGGCGCCACGTTGTGCCCCATGGACGAAGGATGCCCTGACGCGCCCATGGCAGTCGGCTGTTTGAAGTATCTGACGTTGCCGGTGGTGACGCCTGTATCGAGCGCCTCCTGCGAAGCGATAAAGTTGTCCATGCTGCGGGTGTAACGCAGCGTCATCTCGATCGGATCGTTCGTAGCCGGCTGTAGTCCCATGGCCAGTCCTTCGGCGTAAGTCGGAACGGTGCGCTTCTTGAGCGATGCTGCCGAGCCTTGCTTGCCGGTGCCGATGGCGAAGTTACGAAATGCCTGTTGAGCCTGCCCAGGATCCTTCCACATATGCGGCAAGTAATTCTCGACAAAGTCCATCTGCGCGGTCTTCGGCAAGTTCAATAGCTTCTGTTTGCGCTGGTCAAGGTTGTCCCTGAGCGTGTCGGCGAGCGCGCGCAACGGACCAGCCTGCTTCGACTGCGGGCCGAAAAGGTTCAGGTTAGTCGAGTGTCCCTCGATATAGTTGACGAGCCCTTGCTTATCAGGATCAGGTAAAGCGTTGACTAGGGCGTGGTACGGCTCGACGTCGTGCGCCGTGATCGCGTAATCCCGCGCCGCTGTGCCGGTTGCCTTGCGGATTGTGCCAGCGGCTGCTTCCGCTTCGGGAGATACCGTACTGGGCGATAGAAACTTTTCGAGGGGCCGCAGCATCTGCTTGCCCCACTGGGTGCCTGCAAGGCGCGAAGCACCTATAACGCCCGCGCCCTTGAGGGCTAACCCTCCCAAGCCAAGGGCCGCTGTCAGGCCGCCCTCAATGGCGAACTTCTGCTGCTCCTCGGGCGTCTCCTTGCCCTTGAGCACGTCCGAGGCTTCGCTGACGCCTGTCGCCTGCCCGGCGATCGACTCAGCCTTGCCGCGTGTGGCGGCGATGTCGGCAGGTATATTGGTCGGCTGGATGGTCTGACCTTGTTTGGGCACAGGCGCGACTGCGCTCTGCGGTGCGTGGTAGTCCTTCATGACCTTGTCGATGACACTTGGATCGGTGCCTGCGGGGAACTCGTGCAGGATACCGTCAGCGCTTTGCGCGCGAACCGGATCCGACGCTACGTTCGTCCACGGAGCGGCAGTCGGGCCTGGCTTTACTGTAATGTCGACGCCGACTGGCATTACTCAACTCGATTGCCTTGCGCATCGTACTTGAGGACTTTACCACCGCCCGCGGGAGCATTCGGCGCCCCGCCTGCACTAGCAGGCGACGTATCGCCTCCGGTAGAGCGCATCTGCTTGATAGCATCGGTGTAAGCCTTGTCCTCTTCGTCCAGCAGTTTTTTCTTATCCTTGTCGCCGAGCCCCGAGCCCAGCGCATTGGCCTGGATAATTTCGGTCGCGCGCTTGTGCTGAGCGTCGAGCGTCGCGCGCCACTGGCTGAGCAGACGGCGATCTCCTGATTCTTGGATGCGTTGCTGCAGGGCGTTTTTCTGAAGCTCCAGGCGCTGCCAGCCTTGATCCTGCCGAACCTGCGTTGAGCCTGTTAGACGCTGCTAGCGCTGCTTGCCAAGATCGATGCGCTGCTGGCCTTGGTCGGCGGATGTATCAGCGCGCTTTGCACTCGTGTCGGCTTGTTGCTGAGCAATCCCGATGCGTTCGCCGCCCTGTTCGCGAGCCGTGTCCGCGCGCTCACCCATAATATTCGTTCGGTCACGCTGCGTTTGCATCATGACCTGCTTCCACTCCATCTGCGCTTGCTGGGTCATCAGCGGCAGGAACTGGTTGACGGCGGTCATGATGACGCGCGGGTCGGCGCCGGGGTTGGCGGCCTTGACCTGCTGCACCACGGACTTCCAGTCGAGCATCCCCGTCGGCGCTTGGCCGCCGCCCATACCCGGCGGCGCGCTCGCTTGCGACTGCGGAGGCATGGAACCGCCGCTCTGCGGCTGCATGGGAGCGCCTTGAGGTCCGCCCATGGGCTGCGCGCCAGGCACGGGAGCCTGCATCGGCGGTCGCTGCGGCATCTGTGGCTGCTGGCCGGGCATCGGCTGGGGAGGCATGCCGGGCTGACCACCGCCACCGGGGCTCTGCTGCGGTTGCTGAAACAGTCCTTTCAGGCGCGACAAAATGTCGCCTCCCTGTGGAGAACCTTGCGGCGGCTGTCCAGGCTGCTGCGGACCCCCCGGCATCGGCTGCGCGCCGGGCACAGGCGGGTTGAACATCTGCATCAGGGCTTTGCCGGCAGCGACCTGGCCAGCCTTGTCGATAAGCCCCTGGTCAACTTGGAGCCCGCCCTTGGCGCCCTCGTTGAACGATCCGGCTATGTCCCAGGATTGCGACATCAGAGGAACGCTGCCAAATCGCCGCCAATACCGGCACCAGCGCTCGCGAGCGTCCCTGCGTTATTGAACGTATTCTGCGCCCCCGTGAGCTGGTTCGCGTAAGTTTGGTTCGCGACTTGATTGGCCTGGTTGCCACTGCTCAACAAACTGATTAGGTCGGTGATGTTCATGTTCGATAGATTCTCGCCAGCGCCGCCGATGCCGAGCAACTGGCTAAGCGCTTGGTCTTGACCAGTGCCGATGTCGCTGTACGTCGCATAGGGGATGGTCGCGGACTGCACCATCTGCGAGCCAGCCGGCGTGTAGAGCCCGCTTGCTTGTGTGTCGAGCGATCCCGCGGCGCCAGCCGCTTGCGTCTGCCGGCTCAGCTCATTGTTGAGCCAGTCGATATTGAAGTTGGTCACTGCCTGATTGGTGACGCCAGCACCGTAAGGCGTCTCGGCTACGCCTGCCTGCGCGTTGTTAACGTTAGACTGGTCACGAGTCTGCTGCAGCTGCTGAGCGTACAATGCATTCTGCGGGTCCATGCCAGTGTTGAGAATCTGCTGCGCATAGGGCACGAGCGACATGCCGGTGTTGAAGTTGGTCGTTGCGCCCGCAGTCCCCATCCCGGCCGCTGTCTGCGCGCCTTGGATTGCCTGCGGCGCGAACGGATTGTTGACGAGGTTCTGTGTTGTCTGCCCGGCTTGCGGCAGCACGCTCGCACCCAGCGCGTCGTAAGTACCCTGTTGCTGCCCGATGGCATTGCCGGCATTGGCAAACGTCGATTGCGTGTTAACCGGCTGCTGGTTGGGCGCCGAGACGTTGCCGCTGACAAGCGAAGTCATTATAGCCTCACTTCTTGGCCGCCATCATAGTCATAAGGCCCATAAACTGAGGCGCGTGTAGTGTCTGCTCTAAAATAAACTGAGCAAGCGCCTTTGCTGATTCAAAGCCAAGATGCTCAGCGTGCTTCTCCAGACGCTCATTTTCTTCAGCACTTAGATAAATTTCCATTACAGCTCCATCACGTAAAGACGCTCGGCAAGCTCATAGCCCACGCGCTGGTATATCTTGCCGAGTGTTTGCTGCGTCGCGTCTTCGCCGACCGAGATGCGCTTGCAGCCCCACTCGCGCAGGATGTCCCTGTTTTTAGCGAGGAATTTTAGGCCGGTCCAGCCGTGGCGGTAGGGCTTATCAAGAAACACGGCGATGGTGATGCCGTGGACCACCGACCGGTACATCAGATGCGGGCCGACAATGGAGATGGCGAAGCCCCCGAGCACAGGCCCATCGCGCAGTGTGACGATGCGCAATTGCCCGGTGAACGCCATGCGGAAGAGATTGGCCCAGTCGGGCTCGGTCGCCGACTTACCCAGCTCCTCACCGTAACGGGCAAAGAGAGGCGGCAGTTCGTCCGCCATCTCCTCGAAACGCTCGGGCTGGATCCTAAGCGACGCGCCCGTCGCCGATGGTACGAGGCGTAGGGGCGGTTTCCTTGCGAGTTGCTTCGTCATTGACGCTCCCGCCCATCTTCATCTTGCCAGGAGGGTCAGGGTTGCGCGTCTTCATGCCCTTCTGATGCAGGGTTGTCTCGGCGGACATGCCGCCTGAACCGTCACCTTGTCGTGCCATCATTTCACCTGTTCGATGTAGAGGTCTTCCATCGTCAACTCGGCCGCGGTCGCGTCGGTGATGTAGGTGCACTTCACGACGATCGGCGCCGCGAGGCTGTCGACGAGATCGTTGGTCGCGACCGGCGAAACAACCGAAGTAGCGAAAGTGCCACGCCCGACTTGCATGGTGTTCGTCGCGATCGTGAGGATTTGGTTGGTTGGCACCAGGGCCGTTGCCAAAATCTCAAGCTCCCAGTTGCCGGCGGACGTCGTGAAAATTGGAGCGATCAGGACGTTAGAGCCGAAGTAAAGCTTGACGGTCTTGGCGCTAGCGTTCGCCGCACTGATGCCATAACACCGCGCCCGCAGGCTCTGCCCGTTGCTGACCAACGTCGAAGTTGGGATGCTGATCGAAGCAAACGTCTGTTCGGTCGAAGTTGCCTGTGCGGCTACCGGGCCGAAAGCCGAAGCGTAGTAGCCGGCGACACCCGAGTTGATCGCATTGATAAGAGCGTTGACGCAGCTGATCGTTTGGCTCGACTCTTCGCACGCGGCGTAAGTCGGCGTAGTCGAATTGGAGAACAGCGGGATAGTTGCTGCACGAAGACTGACGCCAGCAGCGGTTATCAAGAACGCCGCAACTGCGGCCAGATAAAATTTACGCAGCATGCTAACCCCCTTGGTGTTCCGCGATGATGCGGTAGTCGAGCCCAGGCGTCAGCCTTTTGAGCTGCGTCAGCGCGGCAGTATAGCCCGCTTCATTACCAGATTTCAACTGCATCCGCGCCAGTCCATACCACAGGTCGGGAGCGTAAGGATCATGCCGCAATGCCGTCTGAATCAGGGGGATGGCATCCGGCGCCCCAGTGACGATGGCCAGATAGGCTGGTCCAGACCGGTAGGTTCGGATGAGGGGGAAGAGGCGGCTGGCGAGCATGGCGTGCTGTGGATCGTGGTGCAAAATCGCCAGCCCATATTCGTGGTCCCCAAGTAGCGAGCAGGTCGAAAAGAACAACATGCTCAGCAAAAAGAGCCCCTGCGCACACCGCAGCGAGGCTCGCTGTAACAGGCTCGTATAGGGGAAATCCAAAGCAACCCTCCACCAAAAAGACCACCAGAGCGTACCAGGCGGGCGACCGCGGCGTGCCCCACAGCTGGGCTATGACCAGTGCCGCGGCAAGGACGGCACCGAGCCCGAGTTCGAAGGCAAGTTGCATGAAGTCGTTGTGTGCGTTCTCGAACCGTAGCGTCAGCGCGGTCGTGTGGTGCTGGTAAATCGGAAACTCGGCGATGAACGATCCCAGCCCGTGCCCCCAGGGGCGCAAGCCCGGCAGCATGTCCTCCCAGACTCCGATGCGCTGGATCAGATCGGTCAACCCGCCATAGTCATGCATCCACGACACGACGAACAGGATACCGCCCATGAAGGTCATGAAGCCGAGGAACGGGGAACGGCGACCAACGGCAAAGGCAGCCGCCGTTCCCAGCGCGATGACTGGCGCGCGGGACCCGTACAGGAGGACTGGGAGAACTCCGGGTACGAGCCAGTACAAGCGGTAGGCTACCACCAAAGCCAGTGTCATGCCAGCCGCCTCGGCGCCGATATTGCGATTGTAAAAAAGACCAGGGAGAGGCGACAGCATGGGAATGTAGGTCAAGCCGTAGTGCTGCGCGAGCATCACACACGAGTTCACCGCCATTCCGAGTCCGGCGCCGATCGCTGCCTTGCGCAGATCAAAATTTGATAGGAACAGCACCGACAAGATCATGAAGTGAACGAACAGAAGCAGCGCGTCGTAACCGGTCGGCCCGAGCAAAGCCATGCCGGCGACGTAGGCGACTACAATGAAATAGGTCGACGTCATCTCGACCTTGAAGACGAGGATGCCTGCGGTCACTGCCATCAAGGCCCAGCGTGGGATCTCGGCGCCGTCTGGGAGAGCGGGGATGCAAAGAACGGTGAGAGCAAAAAATAAGGCGTGCGTAGTGTAACCGACCGCCCATTTTAGAATACGTTTCATCCTCTAATCTGCCATAAGCTGATCGTGCTGTTGCCGCCGGGCGTACCGTTGTATGCACAGCCACCGCCGGGGCTCTGAACATATAACGAGTAGGTTGTCGAAGCGATAACAGCCGGTTCGAACATCTGCTCGATAAAACCTGGATAGTTAACAGTGCCAGTGTTGCCGATGGCGTAAATAACAGTAGCTGCCGAAGTCGCCACTGGCGTAGGCCCCATGCCGACAAAACCCGTACTGCCGGTGCCGCACCCTGCTGTAAAAGTAGCGTGCCCTTGAACAAAGTCGATCTTGCTGGTTGGCGTGATCGCTGCCTGCAGCGGCGTAGCGTGCCACCCGGTACCGCCCGTAACAGACGTATAATTCTGTCCGTTAAACGGACCTTGCACGATGTCGCCCGGCTTTTTGCTCTGCGGGCCGAACAGCTGAATAATGTCAGGGTTCGTCGTGTAGGTGCCCGCGGTCGCGAGCGGCGTCGCATAGTCATACCAGCCGAGAATCACAAACGGCGAGTTGGAAACCGTAACCCCGTTCGGCGAGTAGAACACGCCAGCGCTCGTCGCGCCGCCACCGATTGCCGTCGTCGATTGCAAAGTGCCGGTGTCAAGCGGGAATATCTCGACGTTGGGCGTCGGAACCGAGGCGGTGTAGAGCGCCGGCACGACCGTACCGGCGTTGTCGAACGCGACGATATAAGTTCGGCAGGGCGTGTTGTTGAGACACCCGAGCGAAGCACCCGTCGCATTGGTGTTGATGCTGGTCGACGCCGTCACCGCCACCCAAGTCGGCGTGCCTTGCGCCAGCGTCGGATTGCGGAACGGGATGAGTACCGGTCCCGAGCTTGTTGCTGTCGGCGCCGCCCCGTTGGCCTGAACAATATTGACCTGAAGAAGATTGCCTGCGACCGCGAAGACTTGCAGACCGAGATTGACCGGCTGATCGAAACCGTAAGGCGGCTTAGCCGTGTTGATCTGTATTGCGGTCTGCGAAGCGTTGGTCGATAAACCAAAGCCCGGCGTGACATTGGGCACCGGATTAATTTGGAACTCGGTCCCGTCCCACGTCGCCAGTACGATTTGATTTGTCGCGATCTCGCCTCCGGTCAGCGGCGTTGGACCAGAAGGGCTTTGTTTGTAAATATTCTCGACGCCCTGCGCATTGACATCGAGCGTCTGCGTCGCGACGTTAGTCGCTTGCGCGATAAAGATAACCGAGTAATTCGCAGTGTAACTAAAGCCGCCGGGCGTGGTCGAAGCGATGACAATCGTATTGCCTGAAGCAGTAGGCGTCACGCCGGCAAAGACAATCGAGCCGCCCTCGGTCGGCGCCAGCGGCGTGGTTAGACCAAGAAGCGCAGTGATGTCGGTATTAGCGCCGGCTGCGGCGGCGTTGAGCAGGCAGGCAAGGATGGCGTTATAATTCGCCATCACCTGTGAAGCATCGGCCGTCGTGCCGTTGGTCAGGTTGAACGGCACCGAGCAGGCGACACCGGCATCGGCAGAACGGATGGTACTGTGCAGATTGAAGCCTGCCGCGATGAGCAGGAAGCTACCAGCTAAAGCGCCCAGCCACTTTTTCATGCGACCACCGCATGCCAGAGCGCAAGAAACATGAACGCGACGTAACCGACCCCTATAATTGTCGCGATAATATTGCTCATGCCGCAGCCACGCTCGAAGTGTACCGAAGTATTTGATAGCGAAGATGCAAAGTGCCGACCTTGATGCCCTGGGCGCTCGACCCCGAGGCTTGGATCTGTATCCTAGTGAAAACAATGACGATCGTCCACTGCAGCTGCTGCGGAGCAAGACTGTTCGCCCCGCCGCCCCACAGTGCCGCACCCCATTTGAACGCCCCCCAGATCGTCGCCGAGCCCGAGGCCGTGACCGACACCGAGTTGAGCACGGCGGCGTTCTGATCCATCGCAGTGACCGTCACGGTCGGGAACGAGGCCGACAAGCCTAAGTCCCACGTCGCCTCGGTGATGGCGTTATTGGTCATCTGGTCCGTATCGGGCAGCAACGCGGTCGCCGCCGTCCACAAAAGTTGTGTGCCGTTCTCGACGAAGGTGGAGGTATCGGACTGCACTGCGTCGGATTGGAACAGCGTCGCAGGGACGCCGATCGGTGCTCCGATAAAAGTGCCATTGTAGGGCTGCAGCTGGGAGAACGGGAAGGTATGCGGCCCCGACCAGATCGTCCTGGCGAAGTCGTACCAGAACTCCTGGTTCGGGCTGCCGCTCGCGTTGCCGTTCTGTACCGAGATACGCAGAATATTGCCGGCACAAGCCGCGACCATGCGCGATGGCACGACCGAAAAGATGAACGGCACCGTCACACCCATGCCATCGAAACCGATCGGATCGGAGACATGGCCGAAGAAGTCGATGATGCGGACGCCGTCAGGCGAGACGAAGCCCAAACCCTTCGGCGTATTGACCACTGTGTTGGGCGCAAGCGTGCCGGTCACAATGTTAAGACTGTTAACCGTCAACGGGTCAGTCGTAAGAGCAGCATCACCCGTGATCTGATAGATATTCTGCACGCCTTTGAAGACGATCAGCGACTGGACGATGCCGCCAAGCTGGTTGTTCAAAGCAAGGCCGCCAAGCGCGGTCAAAGCAGTGTTATCGCCTAACGTAAGAATTTGCGTCGCCATCGTGCAGTTGGTCGGATTGAGCGAGTCCGAAAAGATCAACGCCGGTTGCGCGGGATTGTTGGTGATCCAATAGGCGCGCGAGCTGAACTGGAACACCGCGCTTGGTGGCGTCGTGAAAGCAATAGCACCCGTAAGATTGCCCCCGCTCCAGACCGGCGCCGCGGGGTTGGTAATGTCGAGTTCGCCAAAGTACACACCACCCAAACCACTGAAGCCAGGATGCGTGACCATTAGCTTCGAACCAATCAACGCCATGGTCGGTGGCGTCCAGGTGCCTGTGGTCGCTGGACTGATCGGAGTATTGCCGGATGTGATACCGGTAATCGTGACAAACGAGGCGGTGAGAATGTTGTAGACGAACGGCTGATCGTGCCCGGCGTTGAGGCCGGATGCGATCATGCCATAAATGTAATTGCCAATAATTTTCTCGGCCGAGATAAAGCCGGGCGTCGTGAAGCCAGTAAAGCCCGTCGTCTTCAGTGCGGCCGGCCGGCACTCCCAAAGACCGCGCGTCGTCGGGTCGGGGATGAGGTTCTGCAGCGATGCCATCGCACCGGCAAACGTGTTCGACGCATCGAGCGTGTCGGACAGTCCGCGAGGGCGCCAGGGGATGGGCTTGGAGTTACGCTGCACCGTGGCTCTCCATATAGGCCACGATGGCTTTAAGTTCCGCTAACGTAGCGTTGCTTTTAAGACGATTAGCTCGAAAAGAAATAACGTGCGTATTTTCTTTTGTGTATCCACGACTTGGAACTACACGATCTAAAGTCGGATTGCTATTATGGCGCGGTGTAGTCCCTGCGGTGTAGGGCACTATTTTAATTCCTAAAACAGGGCAAACATCTGGGACTACGATGTCTTCCGTTGTCAAAGAGAATGGCACGTTTTCTCGTCTCGCGCGCAGTTTGGCCAGTCGCAAAACATAACGCCAAGGATTTGCACGTTGGTCTCGGCGAGTCCATTCATTGAAGTACCCTGGATTTTTTGCAAACCATGCTGCTTTAGCTGCGCGCACGCGTTCTGGATTTTGCGCCTCATACTTTGCCTTAGCCGCATTGCGCCGCGCTATTTGGTCAGGCGTAAGATCAGCATACCGTTTAGTCATTGAAGCCTCCATGTGAAGCCTCAACAGACCGTACTTATCTTCCTTTGTAAATCAAATTACAAAGATCACCACCCGATCTGTTTTGTATTGCGAATCCGGTCGTAAGCCCTTCCAAACACTCGTCTATCTAGCTTTACTGTCTGCGCACGATCGCTCTTGTCATCCTTAAGCATAAGATAGCGCCGGAGAATGTCGCCCGCTCCGCCCTCTTCAGTCGCCGACAAATACTGCTTCCACCGCTCATCATCAGCATCCTGCATCAGCTGCCCAGCGACACGGGTGATGAGATAATTCTGATCAGGGAACCACGGGACAGTAGCGCTGCTCGCTGGCGTAGCGATGTCGTTCATCTGCGAAAAATACCGCAGCGTCACCTGGTAAGCGCCTGACGGTGGCATCCAGAACAGCATGACCGGGACGCCGGTAACTCCCGGCGACGTGGTGGGACTATTTGTCGCACCCATCAAAGTCATATCAGTCCAGAAGAAGACAGGGAAATTGGTGACGCCGGCCTGCTGGACGAGTAGATCGCCTTCCGCCTGATCGAAGTGAATCATCGGATAGGGCACGCCCGAGATGTAGTAGAAGCACTCGTTGCGCACGGTGCGCAAATAATTTGCCGGCAGGTTCTGGTACGCCTGCCCGTTAAAATTTAATTGGTTGGTATTGAAAGTGAAATAGTAAGTCTGCTTCGCAACGTCGAAGTCGTAGTTCTGGCAAAGCTCGGAAAGAACGACGTTAAGATAATCCCCGGCCTGTGTCGTAAAGCCGGGGACTCGCGCGATCGAAGCAGCCTTGGTGCATATCTGCGCAGCCGTTAGCGGCATCTCTCTTCAACAACCTTCAATTCCTCGCGAAGCTTCTTGATCGCGGCGATCTGCGTCTGCTCGGTGTTCTGGAAATTCTGCATCTGCGTTGCAGCCTGACCAGTCAACTTGAACTCGCCGTGCTTCTTGGCGTCATACCAAGCGGCACGTGCGTTCGTCTCATGGTTGACCATCTGCTGGCGAGTCGTCTCAAGCTGCATTTCCAAAGTCTGCAACGTGCCTTTGATCGAAAGCAGATCGCCCTTCGCCGCCTGCCGCTCGACCACAGCGATAAGTTTGTCAACCTGTGTATTGATTTCATCGACACTCCAACTCAATGGAACGCCGAAACTCATGTCGAGCTGACGGTGCTGACCAACGCCGCAAGTCAAGCGCAGACCAAGCCCGAGTTCTTTTCCATCGCCGTCTACAAGCTGCACCGGCGAGATAGGGATGGTTTTGTCCAGCATCACACGCTCGTATTTTCATTAAGGGACGAGCGGGTGTTGACGTGGCCGGGAATAGCGGCGTTCTCCATGCCGGGCTGGATGGTCCGCATCAGCGGCCGACGGTTGATGTCGGCCTTGCGCCGCTTACCGCCGATCTCACGTTCATGCTCCCACGACCGGGCCATGACGTCTTCAAGCGTGCGTGCGACCGAGTAGGCCACGGTGTAAGTGACGCCATGAAAAAACATCCGGCCATCGAGCGTGATGCAGGCGCCGCCGAGGCGCTCTGCAGCGACGAACGGCGGGATGTCGATCAGAACATCCTCGTCCTGTTCTGTCGGACGATCTTCGATTTCCGCTTTGCGAATTTCGATGGCGAGAAGCTTCGCTTCCGCTTCGTCGCGCCGCTTCTTATCGACGTGCTCCCGCGCTTTCGCCTTGATCGCCGCGCGGGTTTCGTCGTCAAGAACGGCTGCATCAAGCCGCTTGTCGATCTCGCCAAGCGCGCTCGCTACGTCTCGTTTGGTCATGCAACACCTTTAGCTGTGCGTCCACGACCCTACCGTCAGGGTAGCACCGGTGCCGGTGCCGGTCGCGGCCTTGCTCAGTGTAAGGCTTAATCCGTTTGCTGCAATAGCCGAAATGACGGTGCTGGCCGCAATATTGTTCCCGGTGATAGCCATGCCGGACCACCAGCCTTGCTGCAACACGTTAGCCGACAGCGCCGTTACCGCTGTCCCCGCCGCCACGGACCAGTTGCCGGTAGCCGTAAGGATCGCCGGGAGAGACTCTTTGCCAATCAAGATCGGCCAGCCGTTTGGATCCACCGCGATCCAGTCACCGTCATTTATCTGCAGCACGCCCCGGTTGGGGACGTACAGCTTGCCGTTACGGACTAGCGCGCCGTTCATGATCTGCTGGTTGATGAGCTGCTGCGGGTTGCGCGAATCGTCGAAGATCGAATTGGCGATCGTCGCCCAATCGGCTGCGCTAATCTGAGCCTGCCCAACATACTTGGCCGGCAGCTGGAAACCGGTCAGCGTTGTCGTCGCCAACGTGCCAATGGTCTTGGTCGCCACAATAGCTCCTTACGGATTGCCGGTCGGCCAGCCCTGCATCTTGGCTAGGTTCACAGCCAGATTGAGCTGCGCCGCCATATCGGTCGCTGCCGCGTTGGTCAGCGTCGTGATGTCAGCCGCGGCAATCACACCGCTCGTGCCCGAACCAGTGATGTTCTGGGCGCCAGCTTGGTTGATGAGCCCGAGCGTCTGCGCATTTGCATTGCCGGGACCGACCTGTGGCGAGCCTATAGGACCGATGCCCGGCGGAACGAGATCCACGTTGAACGTGTAACGAAGCCTATAGACAGCCATTTGCTACTCCTTAGCCGAACGTGGCATTGAAGGCCGAAGTCGACTCAATTCGCATGAAGAACTGCTGATTGAGGAAGATCGTCCCATAAAAAAGTTTCCACCCAACCACGCGTAATTGATTCAAGGGATCGCTCTTATCGGCCTCTTTCAGATACGTGAACTTCGTATCGTCCAGCATGACCTGACCGTAAGCCCCGCGACCGAACACGAAGTTCGGATACACGGTGACACCGGTCGTCGGCGCCGCCGGCGGCACCTGGGAGACGCCGATGCCGGTAATGGTCACAACCTGTCCGCCGGCAAGCTGCGTCGCCTGACCCTGCAGGGGTCCGGTCGTCGGGCCAGCCGAGGACAAGCCGAGGTTCACCGGGCTCGAAGTCGTGCCGATATAGACGTTGAAAGTGTAGCCGGCGAGCACCGGCAAGTTCACCTGGATCGAGCCGTTCGGACCGCTGACCGAGATGTTGCCGGACACCTGATAGATCTGGCTCTCGTACTGGTTCTGAGTGTCCGAGGCCGTGACGATGATGTTGTAAGTCGTCGAGGTCGTCAGGTTGCCCGACGATCCCGGCGTGCCGGTGATAAGCGCAACGCCGGTAAACGTCGGCACCATGTTCGACATGCAGAACCGGATGCCGGACCATTCGCCAAGTTCGAAATTGTAAAGCCGATTGATGTCCGAGTAGGACCAGGCGGTCTGGATCGCCTGATTCTCGCGCAGATCCGACGCCGTGAACGGGTGAATCACCGACACGTAATGCGGCATCGACCGCGGATTGCTCGATGCCTTCGCGCCGCCGGCATCGGCTTCGAGCTTAGTGTCGGTCATCTCGTCGCCCATGTAACGAGGGGCGCCGAGCGCCACGAGCATCGCGTAAGCGCGATTGAGCTCGTGGGTATTCATGACATCGCCGGCTGCAAGAGCAGCGCGCGAGCCGCGCGAGTTGACGTAATTAATCTGCGCCCCACCCATGAGGTTGTTCATGGTGTTGCGTTCGAGCGTTTCCGCCACTTGCAAGCCAAGAAGTTCGATCGCCTTCTTGAACAGCGGATGCTTGATCGTCATCTCCGCAACGTCGGTGATGGTGATCTTGTCGCCCCACTGCAGCGCGGTAGCCGTAACTTGCCCGATCGTCATGATCTCGCCGACCGGCGGCACGCCCTCGGAGAGCGGCGCATACGGCAGAGACACACGGTTGTATCGAGTGGCGGTGTAGGTGAGCCCGCGCCCTTTGGGCAGCGTTAATGGATCGCCAAATTGGTAAACCACCAATTGCCGGCGAGCCAGAGGCAACGTCTTATCGGCAATATAGGCTTCTATGTCAGCCTGAAAGGATGACGACTGGTTGACGGCCATCGCTTCTCTCCTGCGGCGTCCTCAGATCGCCGCTTAAAGTGACTGGTTCTCCAGCCGCCTTTCGAGAGAATTGCCACGCTCGCGTCGCTGCGCCTGCACGTCAGAGCCAGAATTAGGCGATCGGGTCGTCTGCTGCCGGACCCGCTGAGCGCCTGCGGCGCGTTGCGTGCCCTTGTTCGCCCCTCTTGCCTCAACCGCTGCCTTGCCGATCAAGTAGTACATCAGGCGTTCGCGCTCGACGTTCATGCCTTGATTGCGTAGCTGCGTCAGTTCTGCCTCGACCTTTGGCTCCCACTTCTTGTAAAGCGGGTCGACCGTAGCCTTCGCTTGAAAAGCAGCCCTGTCGCCGGCTTCGATCGTCGTAAACCGCTGTTGCTGCAATGACGCGGCAATCTCTCGCCGTGTCTCCTGCAACTCCTCGCGGATACGTTCCTCGGGCGTCAACAGTGCCAAGCGCTGCGCGCGTGCTTCGGGGCTTTCACCCTGCGGTGTTGGCTGCTGGTTGCGCGCGGCGAGCGCCAGGTCAAGTCGGCGTTCGAGATCGGCTCGGCGCTGCCTCTCCTCTCGGAGATCATTGGCTAAACGCTGTTGTCGATTCTCGCCGCGAGTTGGCTGCTGGCGTTGCTCACCGGGCTCTTGGCGATCCTGTTGCTGGCTGGCAGCATCGACCTCATCCGACTCCGGATCAGTCTCTTGCTCCTCAACCTCCAGATCCTGTTGCTCGACATCCGCGTCTTCTTGCGGTTCGAGATCAATCGGATCTTCGGGATCACCATCCTGCGCCAATGCACACACTCCATGAAATGACTTACGGCCATCAGTCGAGGCGACCCGTAACGGGGGTCAGGCGAAGGGGAAAAGATGGATTAAATTCAAAGACGTGTCAACTAGCAGTTCTTACAGATAGCCGGCGGCTGCGGAACGTCGGGCTGGGGCGAGGCAATATGGTGCTGCGCGTAGCAGGCTCGCAGCTCATCCTGGTGCCCGATCAGGTCGTAACAGGGGTCGTCCGTCCCCGCCGCGTCAGTGAAAGGGAGAACCGCGGCCACCTTGAAGGATAAAGCCAAAGTCGTTCCAGCCGAGCAAGAACAAAAGAACGAACAGCAACAGCATGTTGCCGCCCCAGCCATAAGCCCAGCCAGCACCATTACGCCACCAGATACCACCGAAGATCAACCACAGGATCATCAGCATCCAGAACAATAGACCGATCGGCATAGCGTTACCTCGTTTCG
>Ga0210383_10000331_pt1 | contig 45348 bp, 56 predicted proteins | sample IncBWC14OmetaG_FD_160072 | JGI IMG/M metagenome (GOLD analysis project Ga0210383, IMG submission 160072) | Forest soil microbial communities from Barre Woods Harvard Forest LTER site, Petersham, Massachusetts, United States - Inc-BW-C-14-O ...
CCTGGAAACCATTCTGGGACATGGAGTTACGCCCATGGACGTTTCCATGGTCCTGGCCAAGATATTTCGCGTGCAGTATACCGAAGTGGCCCTGCTGCGGTTAGAAAGCGGTCTGCTGCGGTTTGTTTTCCCGGAGCACCTGCGCACCACGGGGGCGATTCCGCTTTCCAGCAAAGCGGTTGCGGCACACACGGCATTGAGCAAAAAAGCCGAGATTTTCAACAATTTTGCGCGCGTAAAGCATGCCAGCATCTTCGAAACGATCAAGCCCAACGCTACGGACTCGGAGGAGGCGGCGGCGCCGAATCCCATTCAAAAGTTGATGTCGGTTCCGATTATGGATCAGGACATGACGGTGGTGGGCGTGATTCAGATTTCGCGCAAGGCGTTGGATGCTCGCTTTGCCCAGGATTTCAGCCGCGAGGATTTGCACGATTTGGAGTTGGCTGCGGGAATCCTGGCGTCTGCGCCGGCCATTATGCTGAACTAAGACCTTCGCTAACCCTGCCGTCATTTGCTCGCGGGAACTGGCGCCGGATGTTCCGGCACCGGGACTGCGCTCTCCAGCCACGCGGTATACCACAGGTCCAGCAGCATCTGCGAGGCGGCGGCGAGGCGGTGTGTGGTGAAGTCGAAAGCGGCGGGAGAGCCCTTTCCCGTAAACCCTCCAGCCTTTTCCAGCGCATATACGTTTTCCACAAGAGCATTCGACTGCCTTAGGTAGGCGACGTAACGCGCAAACGGATCATCGAGGCGCTCCGGAGCCTTCACCAGTCCGGCAAAATCTTTGGCAGTAATGTTCGCGGCCACGTAGGCGCTCTCAAACTGGGCGTGGATCTTGTGCTCCGTGGTATATCCGTTGGGATTCGGGCCGACCCAGCCGTTGTACTGGATGGTGGTGTGCAGTGGTTGCGATCCATCGCCAACGTAGTGGCCCAGCCAGCCAGCGTAAAAGACAATCGCCTGCTCGACCGCCCGCGTAGGTTGATGCGCTGCCTGCCGCTGCCTGTACTCGCGGAACGCCGCTTTCAGGCGCCCATACACCTCCATCGTGATGTAGGGTTGCAGCCCGACGCGCTCGGGCAAATAGTCATCGGGATGGTCCGTGCTCGGCGTCGCGGCCCGCTTTTCGTAGAGCTTGCGATAAAACTCATAACGCCCCTGGGGAAGTGGATCGAGCCAGGAGACGCGTTCCAGGTCGATGAAGTGGTCGGACTCCTGGGCGTTCTTTAACGCGAACTCCGACGGACTGCGCCAGCGGTCGGGTTCGGGGCCAAGATAGGCGATCTCAACCACGGCGCGGCGCAGGAACCGCGGCATGGTGGCTGGAATCTTCTCCGCGGCCACGCGGTTGATATAAGTATGCCCCTCGTTTCCCCACGCGACCGCCGCGTCGTTCGGCATGAGAACGAGGGCGACCAGCCCCAGGCTGATCACGCCTCGTCGGAATCGTTCAGTTCTCCGCTCAGTTCGCAGAGTACTCTGCCCCACAGTTCGCCGCATCAGAAAGTGAGGTGCAGCGCCATCTGAATGAAGCGCGGGCTGCCGATCGTGTGTGAGAGCTGCCCCAAATGCCCAATTGGTGGGATTGCATATCCGACTGATGAGCAGGAAAAACTCGGCGACGGAGGATTGCAGAACGCGTTGAAATCCACACTGTTGTTTGGAATATCGAAGCTTGGGTGATTGAAGATATTAAACGCATTTATGTCGTATCGCAGCGCGAATCGCTCACTCACTGCGAAATTCTTGGAGGCTCCAAAGTCGAAACGGTTCTGGAACGGCCCGCGGAAAATGTTTCTTCCACCGGAGGCATAACCATTTTCAAAAGTGTCGCATACCGGAGTTCCCGAACTCGAATCGCATGCGGGTACTCCATTCGTTCCCGTTGCGAAGGCTGGCACCGGACCGAAGGCCGCAGCATTAAGCAAAGGCTTCTGCCCATTTATGCCGGTCGTGCCTTGTAGCAGCGGCTTATTGGACGTTGCGCCTACGCCGCCCACCGGAACGATTGGATTCGTGGTCAGATCCTGGCCGCCACCCCAGTAGATGCCGCCAACGCCGCCGCTGTAGTCGATCACGCTGTAGGGTTGTCCACTCTGCAGGACCGTTATTCCATTAATTCCCCATCCATTGACGATCTGCTTCACTACTCCGTTGGCTCGAACGCTGGCGGGGAAGTCGTAGTGGTAACCCAGAGTGAAGACATGAGTACGGTCGAAGTCCGAGGTTCCATAGGAGGAGCGCGGATTGTTGGGATCATTGCCGTTGTAGAAAAGCCCCAGGCCGCTTTGCTCGTCGAGCGTATGCGAGAACGTGTACGAAGCCGTGACCTGCAAGCCGTGGCTGAGGCGCTTGTTTACGCTTGCCTGCAGCGCGTCGTAGTTTGAAATACCAACTGCGCTGTTGAAGTCGGAGTTCGGATCGTAACCGAGGTACGGAGCCCGAAGGGCCGCGTTTCCGGTACCCGCGCCAACTACAAGCGCGTTCACATTCTCTGCCGCCAGCACGAGTGGTCCCGCCTGCAGATTCGCTTCTGTGCACGGGAATATTGGAAAGCAATTCATGTTGAAGCCGTAAGAATAGTTCTGCTGGAAGGGCCCGCCGGCTAGCGCTGGGTTTTGCGTGGTGGCGATTCGCGCTTGATTGAAAGGCAGCGGAATCGTTTCGTGCACGCCGTGATTTCCCACGTAACCGAGAGTCAGCACCAAAGCATTGCTGGGTTGCCACTGAAAATCCAGAGTCCAGTTCTCAGAGTAAGGCAACGTATTTTTCGGATTGTAGCCGCCAAAGTACAGGGGACTGCAACCCGAGGTCAAGCTGTTCTGGGTGCAGTAAGGGGTGGTCTGGTTGATAAGATTTGCCGCATTCGGCACCAATGTCTGAATTGCTGACAAGTTGCTGGGCGGAGGTGGAGGCGGGGTCGTGCCAAAGGGAACGCCGAAAGTCGCGGTCGGGGTCGCGAAGAACGGCACCACGAACGGCTCTTCGACCGTTACACCGAATGGCCCGCTGATTCCGCCTCCTGCAGGAGGGGAGAGCTCGGTAAAGTACTCGCCCCGATCGTAGTACATGCCGAAGCCCGCGCGCACCACGAGATTCTTGACAAATGATGGGCTATAAGCCAGTCCGATACGTGGTGCAAATCCCCATTGACGCCCGGTCAAAGTCGAATTACTGACGTTTTTTGTCCCGAACGCTTTGTTGTTTCCGGCGATCACGAGCCCGATGTTTGTAATAGCGTCGGTCGCCACATCGTAAGAGTAATTCTGGGGGTAGAAATTCGAGAGCAATCCGTTGGTCTCATACAGCGGACCATCCCAATCCCAGCGCAGTCCCACATCAACAGTCAGGTTTGCACGGACGCGGACCTTGTCCTGTGCGTATGCGCCAGCCTGCCGACTCCGGTAATGCCGGCTAGTCGCGCCGGTCAAAAGCTCAGAGGGAGGTTGGCTGTTGCATGGAAAAGTCGGGCTGCACACTTGGCCCTGGAGGAAGCCGGGGAAATCGGCGAAGTTCACGCTGGTCAGTTGGTCATTTCGGTTGATGATGTTGAGCTGGGTATAGTCGAAGTTGAAGCCCGTAGCTAATGTGTGCCGGCCGCGAACCCACTGTACGCTGCTGGCTCCTTCGAAGTTGTTCTGAAACATTCCCGTGTTCGCGAAGTTACTGGAAGGCCCAATCGATGAAGAATCGAATAGCCCATCTGCGTCGTGGATTCCGATAGAGGGAAAGAGATTCTTGCCCAAAAGGTCGATTCCAACGGCGGAAGGAGTAAGAAATTGGCTTTGCGCCGAATAGGCAAGTTCGCGGATGAAGCCCAGTCTTTGCTCCCAAGTTATATTGGGCGTGATCGCCGTTGTGTTGTCGAGTGAGAGAGCCTGACTTCCCGCGTGCATGGTCTGCGGAAAACCGAGAAGCTGGCTGTTGGCGAACGGAGTGGTGTTAGGATCGCGCTGGTAGTAATATTTCGCCGCCAGCCGGTCTTTGGCGCTGAAGTAGTAATCGATATTGCCGTTGAGCTGATCCGCCCGGAAAACAGAACTTCCCCCCTGTATTGCAGCATCGGCTGATTGGTTTTGCAGATTCGACAACTGGGTGCCGGTGGCGGCATTGGGCACAAACAGGCTGCCGTCGGGTGCCTTCTCCTGCATGATAGCCAGCGCTTGTGGGGTGATACTGCTCGGGTCGAAACAAGCTGGCTGACCGGTGCCACCGCAGTTCCCTCCAAGAAAGTCTTTGTTAACCACGGCCGCCAACCCCGCCGCACTGCGGTCGCTGGTCAAATCTGGCGGCACTGCGACCAGAGATGTTGCGAGCAACTGGTCGTCCGTGCGTGTTCCCTGATACGACGCGAAATAAAACACCTTGTCCTTGATGACCGGCCCTCCGATGTATCCCCCGAAGACTTCGCGATGCATCGGCGGGCGGGGTAGCTGGTTATAGTTGAAGAACCATTGATTCGCATTCCACTTCGAGGTCTGATAGTAGTCGTATGCTCCCCCATGGATGGCGTTGGCGCCCGACTTCGTGGTTAGTTCCAGGTGAGCGCCGCTGTAGGCTCCCTGCGAAGCGTCGTACATGGCCGAGTTGACGTGCATTTCCTGCACCGTTTCCGGCGGCGGACTTGGAAGTGCTTGCCCGATCGCTCCATAAACCGAGGTGCTGGTCACGATTTCGCCGCTCGGGTTGTTGCCGTTCCCATTTTCGCCAATATTTACAGCCACGCGGCCAGATGTCACCTGACTCGTTGACTTGCCGTTGAATACGTTATTGCCGGAAACGCCATTGAGAGTGAAGCTGTTGCTGGTGTCGCGCTGTCCATTCGCCCAAATCGCCTGATTGCCAAGCCCAGCATTGGTTCCCGCAGTGTTGAGAAAGTCGGCGCTGACCCCCGGACTCAGAATCGCCGCCTGAGTGAAGCTTCCAGTCCCGAGAGGGATCTCCGCAAGCTGGTCGTCGTTGAGCGTGTATCCCGTGGTCGTATCCGTCGTGTTCAGTAGCGGCGTCGCTTCGACCGTCACAGTCGACGACACCGCGCCCGGTTTCAGCTTTGCGTTCACCGTTGCGGTGCGGTCGCCCTGCACGATGATTTGCGGATACACGGCGGTTTCGAACCCGTCTTTGACGAACTTCACTTCATAAGTGCCGATCGGCAGATCGGAAATGCTGAACGAGCCGTCGTTCTTGCTCTGCGCGCTGACTTCAAGATTGGTCGCAACCGAGCGGGCTTTGACATTGACTCCCGGAACCACGGCCCCGCTGCTGTCGGTGATCGCTCCGTTGATCGAACCCAGCGTCTGCTGCGCGGAAGCAATCTGCATCAGGAAGGCGAATGAAAGTGCGCAGATGAAAAGACTGCGCAAGGACTTCGAAGGAGAAACGAAGAGATCGAGGCAGCGGAAGCGCACGGGAAAACCTCCAGTAGTGATCCTTCTAGCAAGGGGTTCTTATAACAAAGGGAATTGCCAAGATTCAAGACAGTTCGTTGAAAAAACGAAGAAAATTGGATGAATTTTTCTTCATGTCTGCAGCAAAATGTCGGTGGCTGTTGTGGGAGACGAAACCCGCTTGGATTGGCCCGGTTTCTCGGATCAATCGATGTTGTGACGCGCCTCAATGTTTCGGTCGGCCGAGGGCGGACATCCCACCTGGTCACTGTGAAATGATTCTCATCCTCGCGAGGGTGATATTTTGCCCGCGGTGAAGTCGCGCTTCGTGTTGGTTTGGCCCTGAGGGAATTCCGCCAGAGGGAAAGTGACATTTCTTTGACATTTCGGTGACAACAGGACAATGTCACGTCAACTAAAAGTATGCGGGTGACCTTTTGGAAAGTCTTCGACCAATCGGGAAGGATGCAAGAGATGGGAGATGGGAGAATGAAGAAGGCCGGTAGATTGCTGCTGCTGGCCATTGTTTTCGCATCCGTTCGGCCTGCACTTGCGATTCCCGCCTTCGCGCGCAAATACGGTTTGCCCTGTTCCGCTTGTCACACCTCTTGGCCAATGCTGAACAACTTCGGGCAGACCTTCAAAGACAATGGATACCAATTGGGCAATGGGCGGGACGCGCCGATCTACCAACAGCCGGAATATTGGCCCATTACATTTCGCGTGACACCGCAATGGCACCGGGAAAGCAATGATCGCGTTGCGGTCGACAAGGTTGCCGGCAGTGCCGCCAGCGGGCAAGTTGAAGCCAGCGTGGCATCGTCCGGCTTCGACACTTCCGGTATCGATATTCTCAGCGGCGGCACTCTTTCGAATAATATTTCTTTCCTAGTCCAGCCATTTATCAATAGTGGAAGCAGCTCGATAGCCCAAGCCTGGGTGCGCTTTGACAATTTGGCGCGCACGCGTTGGCTGAACGTGAAGCTTGGTGAGTTCGAATTGGACGAGCCCATCTCGCAAGAACGGAACCTTCTTCTCAGCAACACCGGGGGCAGTTACTACAATTACTTCTTCACCCCTCCAGGCGATAGGAGCTTTGCCGTCCTGGGGGGAAATCAACTTGGATTAGAAATATCGGGGCATTCCGAAAACGACTATAGCCGCTACTCGATGGCACTGCTTAGCACTTTTCCAAGCCATACCTACAGCGGTTACGCGAATTTCACGCAATCCTTCGAGCTTCCCAAACTCGGGTTGCAGCGGATCGGCGTCTACGGATACCTGGGGGAGGCACCAACATATTCCCAAACCAGCGGAGGCGCGCCAATCCCAGGAGCAGGCCTGGGCAATCGCAGTTTCTACCGCGCGGGCGCTTACGGGATGTGGTATGTGGGTAAATTCGATTTCGACACGTTTTACCTGCATGGGCAGGACAACGTGTTTCTTGGCAATTCTGTCCCCGCCAATCAGCCATCAGCCCTGCCTCCTGGAGCAGCTGGACCAGCCTGGAACGGTGGGTTTATAGAAGCACACTATACCTACAACCCACGATTTGTCCTGATTGGTAAATACGAGCTGATCCGAATGTCAAGGCAAGCGAACTCTGAGATTCGCAGCGACCTCGGAAATCTCGATAATTGGGCAGTGGGATATCGATGGTACCCCATTATGAACCCGCGTGGCGGTTTAGCCTGGGTCCAAGAGTATTCCCGCTTACTTAACGCGGGAGCGGCACCCCTTTCCGGCCGCGATGACGCCACCAGCAGTCTTCTGATGGGCTTCGATTTTGACTTTTGAAGAGACGGGATCACATGCACCGGATGGCCAACAAGACGAATCTAACGATGGCTTTCATCCTCCTATTTTGCGCGCTGACGAGCCACGCGCAACAAAGCCACATTGGCCATCTGGTGGGAAACGCCAAGCATGGGAAGGCGCTCTATCAACGCTACTGCATTTTCTGCCACGGTGCTCAAGGTGACGGGAATGGAGATAGCGCACCTTACCTCGATCCCAAACCTCGCGATTTCACCAAAGCCACGTTCAAATGTCGATCCACGCCCAGCGGGGACCTTCCTCTCGACAGCGATCTTTATGACACGATAACGCGCGGTGTCCACGCCAGTGGAATGCCCTCCTGGAGGCCATTGCTGCGGCAGGATCGCACCGACTTAGTGGCATATATAAAGACGTTTTCTCCGCGATTCCAGGAGGAGCAACCAGTCGCTCCAATACAAATCCCGTCGGAGCCTCCCACCTCTCCAGACAGCGTGAAACGCGGTGGTCAGCTATTCCAGAGCATGAACTGCGGGTTGTGCCATGGAAAAGAAGGACGAGGCAACGGTCCGTCTGCGGCTTCGCTGACGGATACGAGGGGTTATCCAATTCGTCCTTTCGACCTGACCAGCGGCACAAGATTGAAATGTGGAGACTCTGACACAGGCATATTCCGCGATCTAACTACGGGCCTGGATGGGACGCCGATGCCTTCGTTCGCGAGCGCTCTCAAACCGGACCAGATCTGGGACTTAGTGCACTATGTCGCCACACTTCGCGCGGCCTCGAAGTAGAGAATGACAGAGGAGAAGGGGACAAGTAGATTCACAATTGGAAACCGGATAGAAACTGATGAAAATCAAAGACATGAAAACCCGATGCGTTTGGCTCGCCGTTGTTGTGGTATCTGCCACGCTAACTTGCGGGCGTTGGCTTACATCTGCGGCAGCCGCAGACACTTCTTCGTCAGGGTCAGTCACCGGTATGGTGAAGTTCGACGGAAACCCGCCCAAAGCAAGCCGAATCGACATGTCCTCCGATCCCAACTGTAAATCGGGCGCTTCGACCGCCATGACTGAAGACGTTGTGGCGGGGGCAAATGGCAGCCTGGAAAATGTTGTCGTATTCGTCGCTGACGGTCTCGAAGGTCGCACCTTTCAACCTCCGGCACAACCCGCCGTTCTTGAACAGAAGGGTTGCTCTTATCGGCCGCATGTGGTCGCTATACAGGCTAATCAAAAGCTCAACGTTGTGAACAGTGACGCCACCACTCACAACATTCATCCCATGCCCGCCAACAACCGGGAATCGAATATGATCCAGCCGCCCGGAGTTCCACTCGACTTGACCTTCGCGCGCGAAGAGATTGCTATCCCGGTCAAATGCAACGTGCACCCGTGGATGCGGGGCTATATTGCGGTTTTCAAACATCCTTACTTCGCAGTGACAGGTAAGGACGGCGGCTTCGAATTAAAGGACCTGCCGCCTGGCACCTACACCATCACGGCTTGGCACGGAAAGCTCGGTACGCAAAGCCAGAAGGTGACAGTTGGTGCCGGCCAGAACCCGAAGTTGGATTTCGTGTTCAAACAGTAGATTGGTCCCCCGTGCCTGGGTAACTCCGACAGGCCCAGGATGATCGATGAGGGAGACCGGAAGCCGTCACGACACTCCATGAAACTAGCCGCCGCCCAGTCCCAAGCCGTTCGACGAGTTGCCTGCACTCAACTGCCCACCAAATGGGGCATCGTTCAAGCCATCGGATTCCGGCTGGAGATTTGCAACGGCACTCGACGGACTGAGACTGCCGTAGCTCTTGTGGTAGGCGAGCTGACAGGGAATGCACCGCTGTTGCGCATTCATTCCCAGTGCCTTACTGCCGACGTGCTGGGTTCACTCCGTTGTGATTGCGGAGATCAGTTGGACATGGCGATGCGCGCGATCGCTCGGGAAGGATCCGGGCTGCTGATCTATGAGCACCAGGAGGGACGAGGAATCGGGTTGATGGCGAAGCTGCAGGCCTACAGTTTGCAGGACTTGGGCCTCGATACTGTTGAAGCAAACCACGCGCTCGGCTTCAGTTCTGATTACCGGGACTACGCCTTACCTGTCGCGGTTTTGCATGATCTAGGGATCACCCGCGTTCGCCTTCTCTCGAACAATCCGGATAAGGTTCGCGCATTGACTAACGCCGGCGTCGACGTTGTCGAGCAGGTCCGGTGCGAGGTTCCTGTGAACCTTCACTCCTCAACCTACATGCAGACCAAGAGAGAAAAGATGGGACACGCGCTTGGACTCGTGGACGCTGACAGCACGGAACCGGTAATGCACGCACCCGCCGCTGGGCTTGGCCTATCCACGAAGTGCAGAACTGAGGTGACACGAGAACAGGTTGCCTTCGCAAGGGTTGAGGAAGCTCTTCGCGAACTGGCAGCCGGACGGATCATCGTCGTTGTCGACGATGAAGATCGCGAAAACGAAGGGGATCTGCTGATGGCGGCGGAAATGGTGACGCCGGAGGCGATCAACTTCATGGCAACCCACGGGCGAGGCCTGATCTGCCTGGCTATGACTGGAGAAAGGCTCGATGAATTAAGACTCGCTCCGATGACGCTGGAAAATACTGCGTTGTGCGGGACAGGCTTCGCGGTCTCAATCGATGTAAAGGGGCGCGGCGTCACAACCGGTATTTCAGCCCATGATCGCGCACAAACGATTCGAGCCGCCGTTGATGTACGCAGCCATCCCACAGACTTCGCACGGCCGGGACACGTGTTTCCGCTTCGGTGCCGAGCTGGTGGCGTCCTCGAGCGCCGCGGCCATACAGAGGCAGCGGTAGATCTGGCGCGCCTAGCCGGATTGCACCCCTCGGGCGTCATTTGCGAGATTCTTAAGGATGACGGGACGATGGCACGGTTGCCGGATCTGGCGCGGTTTTGCATGATGCACGAACTCAAAATGATGACGGTTGCTGAATTAGAGCGGTACCGATTGACATTCGATCCGGCCGTAGCAAAACTACAAACCGCACGAGAGATCGAAGTAACCTCCTCGCCCGAGTGAGAAGAACCGAGGCGCCGGAAATGCCCAGGCGCTGTCTTCAGCAGTGGGGTTTCGTCGCCGCACAATCCGACAACCTTGCTCCATTTAGCTCGCCATCATTGGCCCCGGATCTGCTCGACCGGCGATTCGATCTGTCGCCAACTCACTCCGCCGGTTGTTCCGCCGAAAGAAACGCCGTGGAGGATTTCCGCGATGATCTCGGCAGTTTGGCAGACCGTCATTCCAGAACGATTGAAGAACAGATTTCCGTCCGCAAAGGCCACATTGCCTTTTCGTACAGCCTGCAGGTCCTGCCACCACGGATAGCGCTCCAACACACTCTGTTCGAACAGACTTCGCTGCAAATTAAATCCGCAAGGCGCCACAATCAGATATTCCGGATCGGCATGGCTGAGCTCCTCGGAAGGAATGGCGGCCGAATACTCTCCCTTTTTTCCGAGCAGGAGCTCGCCGTTCGCGATTTCCACTAGCTCCGGACCCCAGTTTCCCATGGCGAATATCGGATCCGCCCATTCCAGCATGACCAGAGTTGGCCGACCGAAGCGCGCAACTTTTTCCCTGACCTTGTCCAGTCGCTCCCGTTCGCCGCGGACAACGGCCTTACTGCGATCTTCCAGACCGAGCGCTTCGCCAATCCGCCGAATGCTTTGGAATATCTCTTCCAAAGACGAAGCGGAGAGTGCCAGTTGACGTGTAGCGGGCAGGCAGGCCCCGCTTCGCTCTACGTCATCGGGAGTGACGGCACATACTTCGCAATGCGATTGCGTAATCAACAGATCGGGATGCAACTCGCGAATCAATTCCGAGTGAATGTGATAGAGGGGCTCGCTCGATCGCAGGCGACGCCTGACTTCCGCATCGATCTCCCCACTCGAAACGGCGATGTCAAACGCAGGAGCGCTGCAGGCGGGAAGTGTCCTCACCCAAGCGGGGTTATCGCATTCGTGTGAACGCCCTACCAGCATTTCGCCAGCGCCCAAGGCACAGACGATTTCTGTGGCGCTCGCCAGCAAAGAAACAATGCGCACGCTATGCAACCTGCTGCGCGGGTTGGCACCAGCGATTGAGAATGGCGTAGCCGCCGAATATTGCGACCGTGTAGACCGCGTCACCCAGCACCTGATTCCGGTAGAACGGTATGCCAGCCAGATAAGAGGCCGATAGACCTGCAGTTGTATGTGGGTACAATTGGCCGGTAGCCCAAACCATAAAATTCGTGATCAGGAAGAACGACAGACTGGAAGCCAGGGCCGCCACGGCAAGTGCGCCGGCTCCGCCCCGGTCACGAATTCGCCTGCCGAGCAGTACCGGAATCAGCGCTGCCGCATATACGTACCAAAAGCCCGGGTAGAAACCCATCACAGCGTCACTCAGGGTGAGTGCAAATAGAGTGACCAGGACGGCCGTGCTAGCCTTTCGAGCCTGACTTCCCGCAAACAGTGCGATGGCCATCATCGGCGTGAAGTTCCACGGATGAGGAACGAGCCTCGCACACGCACCCAGAACCACGATCGCTATCCACAGGCGTTTTGAAATTTCCATTGCGGATTCCTTTCTATCGCCATTTTATTTGCTCTGGCCGTGCATCGCTACTGATATCGGAACGAGCCAGACCAAGGTCATCGAATTCGTATTTTACGCCGGAGCCCGTTTTTTCACCCCTCTTGGCGCGGAATATGCAGAGAGCATACGCATCGCCGGCAGACCGGGTTCGTCGCGACGTCGAGTGTGGCCCGAAAGCTCAATGCCCTAGGACTATTTACAATCTGGCGCAAGGGTTGATCGTGAATGTTCCCCAACGAAGGATGAAAAAAGCAGGGACGGACCTCGCCGGATGCTTCGATCACTGAGGATATCCACGGTGCGTTACAGCGTGGTGCGACGTGTTGCACCTGGCCGAGATGAGCGCGGAAGTGAAGGACAATGCGTCGCAATTTGCCGGCTGATTCAACTACAAATCCCGAATCCAGGTCGGGACTGTGTTCGACCACTAGCCGCTCGATTTCTGCCTCCAGCGCATCGGCCTCCTCAGCGTCCAAAGCAACTCGCTCCTGGCGTTCGGTTACCCAGCCTTGTGGACGATTAAAGGCTTCCGAAGTGAGGTCGGCCGCCAGAAATGAAATCGAGTTTAAGCTGATTTCCTTCGCCGATTTCACCACTTCGCAAAGCGAGAGGTGATTCGCCTTCTGGACCGTGCACCGCGCTCGCACGATTATTTGAGGCCGGAAACTTCGCAGTGCCCCGACTCCGGTTTTTATTTTTTCAAAAGCGTGGGGAATGCGCCTTATTTGATCGTGCACCGCAGGTGGTCCGTCCAGAGAAACGATCACGTCGTCGACGTTCGCTGCAATGGATTCGGCCTGAGATTCCAGTAACAGCCCGGCCGTCAGCATGGTGACGCGGATGCCTTCCGCGCGCAGCATCTGTGCCAGGAAAATCATCTGGGCATTCATCTGCGGTTCGCCGCCGGTAAACACAACCCATTGCACACCGAGTTCGCGGAAGCCGGACAATTGTTGCTCTAGAAGTGCGGGCGTGATTTCCTTAGGTTCGCGAATCCGCCAGATGTCGCACATCATGCAACGGCAGTTGCATTGATTGTGCGGCGAAATGACCACGACCGGCATGGTGCGTATCTGGTGTGCAGCGACACTCGGTTCGACTGATTCGCGCGGGATCGAAATGGATACAACGCTCATCATCAACGCTCAAACTTGCAGATTTTCACGCCGAAATTCCAGCAGGATATGATCGGCAAACGTGCGCGCGCCGGGACAGCGCTTCAGAAATAAATCGGCTCGTATGGTCAAATCGAGTAGACGCGGGAACCGATTCGCCCAGTGCTCGACATAGCTCGGCGGCACCGAAACACCGATTCCCTTGAAGGACACAAGACGAAACTCAGGCGCGAATATGCTTGTCAGTAAACGGATGCTGGGATAGTGAACCCGCACGCTCGCATTTTCTGCCAGACGAGCGGTCACGCCTCCGCGACGGAAACGGCGAAACGCTTTGGCGGGGTTTCCTTGAGCGAGATACCACGCGATTTCCCACACGCAGCACGGGCCCATCCAGCACAACAGAGCGGTTGCACCTGGCTTCAGTAGAATCGCCAAGTCTCGTGCGAATTGATGCAGATCCTCGACGCAATTAAGTGCCCCAAAGTTCGACAATGCTCCGTCGAAGGAGCAGTTTCGTAACCTAGCGATGTCTTCGGCGGCCAGCAAGCGCGGGCGCACCGAACGATCTCTTCCATTTTCCCTGATTCTGCGTATGGCCAGGCTGAGCATTTGGGGAGAGCTGTCGCAGGCAACCACAGTAACGCCGCGTTCCGCCAGTAAACATGCATCGACGCCCGTGCCGCAGCCAATTTCAAGGACACTATCTCCGGGGCGAAAGGCCTTTTCTAGTTCCTTCCACACCGATGCTCGTTGGGCGCACCCAATCTTTGATGCGGTGAAACTTTCATCGTAGCGCGCGGCGATGGCATCAAACGGAGATGCAGCGCCTTGCGCTTGAAGAACTTCCATGAAGTCAGGCCTCCACTTCATGGGCAGTCGAAGTCAAGGCGGCGCGAAAATCGGAGACTTTCGACTGCATTTCCGCAATGGCAGACCGGTCGACGGTCGGGTTGTTCCGCAGACGTTCCAATTCAACTTCGCTGCGAAGCAACTTGTCGGCAAAGTTGTAAAACTGGCGCGAATGCCGGTTGCGAATGCGGACCTCGCGGTCTGACCCCACGTTCCATGGCTTCAGATTCTCGACGCGGTTAGCGACTTCGGAAAAGTAGGGCGTGCCTTTGATCGGATACGCAACAGTGGTAAAAAAGATGTCGGGATCGGTTTTCTTCACGTGCTCGATCGTCGCTTCGATATCGCAAAGCTGTTCGCCCTCGTATCCCCACATCAAGAACATTCCCGTCTTGATTCCGTGCGATTTGCACGTAGCTACGGAGGATCGCACCTCTTCGGCTGTGACGCCCCGTTCCATGGCATCCAGAATGCGCTGCGAGCCGCTCTCGGAACCGATCCACACGCGGAAACATCCCATCTCCGCCAGGGTTTCGACAACTTGAGGATTCAGCCGGTCGGCGCGTGAAATGCACTCGAAAGGCACTTTTAATCCCCGCCGTTTAAGTTCGGCTGCGTATTGAAAGAGCCAACCGTGGTGAATGGTAAAGACATCGTCGGCCATCCACGCCATCTCGGGTTGGTATCGACCCACTAACCACTCAAGTTCATCGGCCACCGACGCGGGCTTTCGGCGGCGATGGGTCTTGCCGAATACTTCGTGACTGCACCAGCGGCAATGGTAGGGGCAGCCGCGAGCAGTGATGAGTGACACGGACCCCATGCCGTGATGCTTGCGCCAGACCGCGAGGTACTTTGCCAGATCGATTGATTCGCGGGCGGGCCAGGGCTGAGCATCGATGTCCCGAATTTGATCCCGCGGAGCCGTGCGTACCACGGTTCCATCCGAAGTCCGGAAAGCAATCCCCTTGACGTGGTGTAGCGCTGCGGCGGAATTTGATTGGAATACCGGCACCAGTTCCTCGAGTGTCACTTCTCCCTCGCCGATCACAATGACATCTGCCCCGGCCTCGAGGTATTCGTCAATATAAGCACTTGGCTCCGGACCGCCGACCAGCGTCTTCCAACCAGCATCTTTCGCGACACGCAAGATCTCAACCACATTGGATCGTGTCATCAAATTGGCATAGACGCCCAGCACCGAAGGCGGTCCCTGCCGCAGTACTTCGAACAGCTGATGCCGTGAAGAAAATGTGGAATCGAACACCTCAACACTCAGACCCTTGCTTCGAAGATGCGCACAGATGTACAGGATCCCGAGTGGTGGGTAGGGCTTCATAATTTGAAGCTCTTTGGGGTCCTCGTAAAGGAAATATCCGTGAGTGAGAAGGATGTCCATGGGGATGGTCCGACCGCCAGACCTAGTCATCGCCCGACCCCATGCCGGAGCCCGCTTGCAACTGCACCAGCGGGTGGCTGGCATGGCTTGGCGGCACGGGGGGCCTTGGATTACGACAAGAGTTCTCCAGCTGCACAACCCGATTCCACAACTCGCCGGGGTCAGCGTCCACATCGCGTTCTTTCCCAGACGTCCGTTCATTGCGTGAATTCCAAGAATCAACCTGGGCGTGCAGAGCGTTGTGTAAGGCGCGGTAGAACTCGTCTGTATACGCGCCCTGGAACATCATGGAAAGATCTTCGCTATCCGACCAATTGGTCTTGTCGCTGAGCTGTGACTGCACTCGGTCGAAGAATTTTGTTCCTGGCAGCGGGTAGGAAACCGAGACTCCTATATCGTCCGGCCGAGTATTTCGCACGAGGTTCACTGTCTTTTGAATGTCGTCCCACGCCTCTCCTTGATATCCGAATTGCAGGAAGTAGCATGCCCGGATGCCCTCACGCCGCAGGTAGTCTCGAGCCTTTGCAATCTGTTCGACTCGAGTTCCCTTATCCATGGCGTCTAGAATTCTTTGAGATCCGGATTCGATTCCTAGCCAGACTTCCGTGCAACCGGCCCGGCGCAATGAGCGCACCGTGTCGAGCGTCATCAAATCCACCCGGGATTGCATTTTGAACGGGACTGCGGCATCTAATCTCTCGACTTCCACAGCGAGTTCTCGAACCCACTTTGCGCGGAGGCCGAAGATGTCATCGGCGAACCACAGGTGCTCAGCGCCGAAATCGTATTTTAATATTCGCATCTCTTCCGCAACGCTCTGCGCCGACCGCACGGCAAAGGAGTCGCCATAAATGGGCTTTGCGCACCAATTGCAGTGATAGGGGCAACCACGACTGGCGACGATATTCATCGAGAAATAGCCGTGTGCACCCTTCCATGCTGTACGGTATTGTTCGGCATCGATCAGATCGCGGGCAGGAAATGACATGAGGTCGAGATTGCGCGTAAGGGGGCGAGGCGGCGTCCGCGCGAGGGCTCCGGTTTCTTCATCCAAATATGCGAGGCCCGGAATGTGTGCGAGTCCGCGGTCGTCTCCTCGCAAGAGGTGCTGCGTGGCCTCCAGCAGCGTCCATTCTGCTTCCCCTAGCAATACGTAGCGGAACCCTTTCCGCAGATAATCAAGTGCATGGTCCGAAGCGTCAGAGCCATTCGCCAAGACGATGGCTCCGGTTGCTTGCGAGACCTCAAGAATGTGATAGGCAACTTCCCGCATGCGAGTCAGGCACATTTTCGTGAGGAAGTTGAAGTTATCCTCGTAAACCACGACAACCCGCGGCCGGTGCTTCTCCATGGCCGCTTGAAATCCTCGTCTAGGGTCGTTGAGCATGGTGTCGAACAGTGCGACGGAGAGACCCGCGCTGCGAAGCAGGGCCGCGGCATACAGCGTGCCCAGCGGAGGATAAGGCTGCATTTTCCGCGTCTGCTTGCGATCGTAATGGAGGTGGTAGGAATGTGTTAGCAGAACGTCAGCCATGCTGCTTGCGCCTCATTGGTGCAGGAGTGACCGCCAAATCTTAGGAGAGCAGGACATGGAAAATGTCAGCACCATGTCAAATTTGTGTCACATCCTGACTGGGATCCGATGGGAAGGTGACGGTGATTTTGCAGATAGTTTACAAATCAGAGACAAGTCGCCGACCGCCAATTGGTAGGTTGGCCATTCCGCTTGCAGAGAACTCATTGGGGCGGCCGGGTGTGTCAGCCCGCAACTGAGACCGGAAGATGATTCTCTTCTATAACCCGAAAGCGACGAAACCTCGCAACCGGCGCTTGCCGCTGTCGGTATTGGCGATCGCAGCGGTTCTCGAGGGTAAGGAGGAATACGCGATCGTCGATGGCAACATCGATCCCCACCCCACCGAGAGTATCGTCGCGCTGCTGCAAGAGCATGCCGTGGAGCTCCTTGCAGTTACCGTCATGCCGGGACCGCAGACGGTAGGTGCTGTCGCCACCTGCCGCGAGGTGCGAGCACGATTCCCCCACCTGCCGATCGTTTGGGGAGGCTACTTCGCTACCAATTACACCACTGCTGTTCTCAAAGCGGATTACGTGGATTATGCCGTCCGCGGCCAGGGCGAGCAGACCTTCCTGGAGTTGCTGGAAGGGATTCGCGGACGTCGCGATCTCAAGAATATCAGTGGGCTTTCTTACAAAGACGCTGAGGGAACTGCTCGTCACAATCCCGAACGTCCCATGCGAAGTCCGGAGGATTTTCCCTGGTATCCATACCATCGCATCCCGGCAGAGAGATATCTCCTGCCTACATTTCTGGGCCGTCGCACTGCGGTACACCAAGCCAGCATCGGGTGCCCTTTTCGGTGCAACTTTTGCGGAGTCGTCAACTTCTCCGGCAGCCGTGAAAAAATGGAATCGCCGGCACGGACCGAAGGTATGCTGCGCCACCTCGCCCGGACCTACGGCGTCGATGCCGTCCAGTTTTACGACAACAACTTTTTCCTGCGGGAAGAACACACTCGTGAACTGGCAGACCGGATGGCCCCGCTCAACATGCGATGGTGGTGCGAAGGACGCACCGACATCATGATGAGATATTCGGACGCCACGTTCGAAGCCATCCGCCGCGCCGGCTGCGCCATGATCTTCTTCGGGGCTGAATCGGGATCGAATGAAAACCTGAGAGAGATGAATAAAGATCTCTGCGCCGAAGACACTCTCGCTCTGGCTTCTCGAATACGGCGATTCGGCATCATTCCGGAATTTTCCATCATCTTCGGAAATCCAAAGGATCCGGAGGGTGATACGCGAGACTGCATCAAATTCATTCGCCAACTGAAGCGGCTGAACCCGGACTCCGAGATCATCGTCGAGCATTACACTCCGGTTCCGCAGCGGGCACGGATGTACGGAGATATCGGAGACCAATTTCAGTTTCCCACCACTCCGGACGAGTGGGCGACGGACACTTGGCAGCGGTTTGCCACCCAGAAGGATCCCCAAACACCCTGGCTGCGACCGCGCACCAAGCAGCTGATCGACAACTTCGAACTGGTGGTCTCTTCCCGGTGGCCGACGGTTCAGGACATCCGTTTGCCTAATTGGGGGCGGCTCGCGCTCCAAGCGCTAAGCAGTTGGCGATATCGACTGGGCGTTTATACCGCCCCACTGGAACTGAAATGGGCCCAGCAATTTATCGATCTGCGGAAGCCGAAAACAGAGAGCCTGTGAATCGGATCTCCACCACTCCGGAATGTCTGGATACTGGATCCTCGAATTACAGAACGTCCTCTTCGGTTACTTCAGCCTGTGTTTCGGTCGAGGAAGGCTATGAGCGTTGGGCCCCAACCTACGATCGCGCTCCCAATCCTCTGCTGGCCCGTGAAGAACGTCATCTCTTACCTTTACTTGGAGACGTGCGTAACAGACGGATTCTCGATTTGGCAACCGGCACAGGCCGGTGGCTTGAAAGACTGATGCAACGCCGCGCCGAGTCGGGAGTTGGACTTGATTGCTCAAACGCAATGCTGCGAGTCGCTGGCCGCAAATCCGCGATAACCGGGCGTCTGGTAAGAGCGACCTGCGAGAGTCTCCCGTTTCGCGGCGCATGGTTCGATCTGGCGATCTGCTCGTTTGCTGTAGGGCATGTCCGAGACTTGAAGTCCATGGTAGGCGAGTTGGCGCGCGTCATGAAACCCGGAGCCGATCTTTTCGTCAGCGATCTCCATCCGGAAGCCTATGCGCACGGCTGGCGCGTTGGCTTCCGGGAGCAAACTTCCGCGGTTCAAATCGAAATGGCGCCTCACGCGGCCCAGCAGATTGTCGAACCGGCTTACTCAAGTGACTTCGATTGTCTGACGCAAGAGTCTCTTTGGCTTGGGGAGCCGGAGAAGCCAATCTTCGCGCAAGCGGGAAAGGAACACTTATTCGCGCAGGCTTGCCAATTCCCCGCAGTCCTGGTCTGTCAATTCAAACGGCTTTCAGGCGATGGAGGCGGCACACCGCACGTCGTTGGCAAAGGGCGAAGTAGGAATCCGCGAGAAGAAGGCGGCACCAACACTAGCGGCGTTCCTCAAGGATGATTTTGTCCCTTTTGTGGAGACTAAGCACGGCGCCAAGCCCGGCACGGCGGAGTCTTACATTGATGGTGCGAACATGGTTTGCAAGTGCGATTGGGCCTCTGAGCCCTCGGACAAAATCAGCGACCAACACGCGCAGCACTTCGCGGCCAAGCATGCCGCCCTGTCTGCCGGCAAACGCCCGTGTAGTGGGGTTGTTGCTAAGCGAAGAAACGGGAAGTCGAAACACCGCCGCGTAGACTGTAGTGGACTGCGCGACGCGCCTAAGTAGTTGTAAAACTGGTGCGAAAGGGGGGACTCGAACCCCCACGGTTTTACCCGCCAGATCCTAAGTACAGTGTGTCAGTGGTGCGGGCGACAGGGGTCGAACCTGCAAGTGCTTGAAAGCACACTGGGTCCTAAGCCCAGCGCGTCTGCCAGTTCCGCCACGCCCGCATTTAGAGCCAGATTTGAGCCAGTTCATCATAGGATCTTCGCTGCTTCCGCCACGTCATCAGCATTGGCAGCGTCATAATTATCGAACACCATCCGCGTGAGGTGTCCAGTGATCTGCATCGCCGTTGAGGTCGGTACTCCCTTTTTCCTCATCCGGCGGACTGCTGAGCGCCGCAGGTCGTGAAAAATCAGCTTCGGCACTCCGGCCGCTTTTGTTGCTTTTTCCCACGCTCCGCGGAAGTCTCTGATCTGAGAGCCGTCGCGCCACGTGAACAGGTATGCATCCGGCGCCTTGCCCTTCGCGCATGCTGCTAGCGCCTCATTCACATCATCAGGCAACTTCACGGCACGCGCCTTGCCGTTCTTGGTTGCCCCTGCGAATAGTCTCACCCATCCGTCCGCTAACTGCAAGCACAACAGATTTTGCAATTCAGCTTTTCTGAAACCGAGCCGGAACGCTGTCAGGATCAGCGCCCGTAACCCCGGCTCAGCAATGGCTGCGTGCAGTTTCTGGAATACCTCATCTTCGATGAAGCCGGTGCGCGGTGACTCAGCCAGCTTGGCAGGGAACTTCGGCACATCGGTCACAAGTTTCGGTCGAGCATCTGCTCCCAGCTTGAAAGCACGTCGCAAGAGCTGCATCTCTCGGTTGATGGTCGCGAAGCGCGCTCCTGCTTTAATTCTGGCAGCTTGATACTCGCTCAAGTCTGCCGCTGTGACCAGTGTGGCTTTGCGGTCACTGAACACTGGCGCAAGGTGTTTATCCCAGCGCGCTCGATGCTCCTTCAGAACTCTCTCCCCTTGCGCTGTCTTCCACGCATGAGTGGGTCCGGGAAGATTCTCAGGAATCTTACTCAAGATTTCTGCGCGGCGGATTTTGAACATAGTCTCCGCGAGATCACAGACCAGTGTGCGCTGAGCGCGCGGACTCGGCAACGACCCAGCTTCCGCTTGCCCAATTCTCTTGGCAAGAAACTTCACCGCTTTCGATTCCGCTTGCTTGTCGTGACACTCGCAGAAGTCTGACTTCTCAGTGACGCGGCGCGCTGCGGTGCAGTAGCGAATCCACCATTGCCCGTCTGGATGCCGCTTCGTCTTGCGCCGATACAGTGATCCCGTGCCGTAGAGCCGTGTCATGAGCAACCAAGCTTATCAAAAGGCGCCGGACATTTCTAAGTCGTTGAAAACAAGGTGAAAATAAAGTTAGCGCGATGCTCATTCTGTACAACGCTCAGATTCTAAAACACTTACTGTTTTTCATAAATGTAAGTCATTGAAAACACACACACAGAATATCAACTTGTTGTAACAGTTCTCCGGAGACAGTGATGACGCCGGACACTCAACCGCTGCTGATCGATATCACTGCTGCTGCTCGATTCGTTGGTGTCGGCTCTGGAGTGATTCGAGGCTGGATCACTGAAGGACTTCCTTTTGTGAGAGCTGGTCGTGGTGGAAAAAAGATGTTCAGCCCTGCTGACCTGAAAAAGTTCGTGGAGAGAAACAAGGAGACAGTGCAATGACAGTCGATATTTGGCAACAGCGTGGAGCGGTTCTAGCGCGAGAGCACAGACTACAGCAGTTCGAGATTGCTGATTGGTTGCTGCTTGGAATAGAGCAGTATGGAGCAACTTCAGCTTATGACTACGCTGAGACTCTCTTCCCTCAATATGCGCGAGCGACGTTTCAGTCTTGGGTCACTGTTGCAAAGCACTTTCCGGCTTCTATGCGTATAGAGTCTGACTGGCTGACGTTCAGTCACTATCAAGTCGCGCAGGGCGCCGAGTACAGCAGTGCGGAAGCCAAGGAACTGCAAGCAGCACGCGAGTTGGTCTGGTTGCGCAAGGCAGACGAGCACAGGATGTCTGTCTCTGCGCTGCGCGACGATATCACTAACGCTTACAGGCTACTGCACCCAGATCCCACTACTGTTCCGGTAGACGAACCTGAACCTGACCCAGAACCTAAGAAAGCAGTTAAGAGGAACATTTTTGGCAAGCAGATAAAGGAGTTTGAGACACCCTGGCTGCCAAAGCAGGCACGTTTCCATATTGACGAACTAGCGCGTGCGCGACACGTCACAACTGAACAACTGTTGCAGCGCGTAATTCAAGATTTTCTTGACGCTCACAATGACGAGATTGGCAACGCTGAACTTGCTGCTAAGAAAAGAGCAGCAGAACACGACGCTGCTCTTGACGCTGCTGCTGCTGCTGAGGAATTAGAGAGACAACTAGTACGCTTTTACAAACTATTCCCTGGTCACAGTTACGATGAGGCGCCCACGTTATTTGCCGAGCGAGAGCGTCAGCAACAAGCTGAGCGTGAGCAAGCTGCGATTGAGGCTGATCTATTTGGAACAGAATCAGTGGTAAAGGTGATTGCATGACTAGAGCTGGCTTCAAATCTGCCGAAGAATTACGACGGTACAGGCGCGCAGTGATTCACGCGGCACGGCACAACTTGTTCACTAACGGACTGATGCGTGCTGAAGTCGTTGAAATGATGGAATGGTTCATCGTGCTGCGCTTCTCCAAGCGTCCGCATACTGAATGGACGGACCCTGCTGCCATGGTCGAAGAGTGCGCTGTGGAGGTAAAGCCGCTTGCCCTTGAGTGCGTTCTGCTGGCAGAGAAAGAAGGTCCACTTCCATGAAACCGACTACACAGCGCTCCGCATTGCTATCCGCCTCTCATTGCACGCACCCAGACGTTGATGCTGCAGACAAGATGCTTCTCGTCTATTTCGTCATAGTCGGAGACTTCGGCACCGGCAAGAACGCTCATCCGGGGAACGATAGTCTCTTAGATGCAGCCTCCATTTCAAAGGCAACTACGAAACGGCGTCTCGCCAAGCTCATCGAGCGCGGACTCATCGAAAGAACAGAGCGCGGTGATGGGCGCAGTACTGCATCTGTCTATCGGATCCTCTGGGACAACCCTTACTTTCCAGCACAGACCCCCGGAGGTGAACGGCTGACGGAGAATAATCCGGCTCACCTACGTGAGCCAGATTCACCGAGAAAAGCGGCTCACTCAGATGAGCCAGTTAAATCAAAAACTGGCTCACTGAGCAGCGGAAACTGGCTCACGGGAGACCAGAAACTGGCTCATCAAAAACCTAAACTGGCTCACATAGGTGAGCCGACACCACCTACCCACCAGAAGAACACCACCTACCCACCACCACCAGAAACTGAACAACGGGAAGGTGGGTGGCATTTTCTAGAAAAGAAACACATGGCAGATATAGGACCTTGGGGGAAACACACAGCAGCAATGATTGAACTGATAGACCGTCACGGCAGCGGAGCCGTAGACGTAGCTATAGCCGATGCAAAGTCTTCAGGCTTTGAAGGTGTCAAATCTCCGATAGGAGTCCTGATTGCAAAAAGACTGCAACAAGCACTCGCTAAAATCACAGAGCAAAAGGCGAAGGCAGAGCAAGCAGCGAAAGAAGAAGAATTTCAAGCGGCAAGCATCGAGCGTCAAACGCAAGAGATTATCGCACGTCGGGATCGTGGTCGTGAAAATACAGAAATGACACCAGAACAGTTCTTGGCACTGGAATAGGAGAAACGACAATGCAATTCACGCATGGCAAACTTGGAATAGAGAAAACCTGTAGAGGTCTGAAGGGATATGTTGTCCCAGAAATCTACGATTACAAAGACGGTGGCAGAATCGAGTTGATTGTCGATGAAGACACTCTCGATGGAATCCGTGCGGCTTGCGAAGATGCAAGCAAAGACGGTGGGCGCTGGGATGAACTGCTCAAAGCAATTCACTCCTACAACGAGTACAAAAAGGCGCAACGCCTTGTCACTCAGTACAGCAATGCCGCAGCATTCAATGGAAAACGGTAACAACTTGTCACACAAATCAGCTCAATATAGGGAGTACTGCAAATGGCAACAAAACTGAACATCATCGAGAACGGCAAAGACTACGTGATTGCTCTCCGTGTCGATAAAACATTGGCTGACAAAGTGACTGCTCACAAGGAGGACTCAGGCGTTCCGGTGAGTGAGTTTGTGCGTCGCGCCATCGTCGAGAAACTGGAGAGAGAATCCGTTGCAAAGTAGTCACACAACACGAACTGATGCGCCGTCTCGGAACTGGCTTGAAATTGCTAAGCGGAAATGGAGCGGCGCCTCGATCACAGGATCAGGTCGCTATTCCGTGCGCTTGATGGATGGAAAAAACATACGTCTATTCGAGACGTTCGAATCCGCAGCAGAATTCTGCTCTCAATCCACAGCATACCGCTTCACCGATCTAGCGCGAGAATGGCCCGCACCCTGCCGGACTGTTGGGGATGCCTATGATCCGGATGAGTTGCGCCGAGAGCGCCGTGAAGCTCGTGAGCGCCAGCAACAGACTGCCGCTGGGCGTGCATAGGCTGACGGCAGAGGCGTTGGAATAGAAAAAGCCACAGCAGAGCACATCGCACACAAAGTGCAGCATCAGCGGAAATAGTCCATCGTTCATATTGTGAACCAGATAGCAAGGAATCGCGATAGAAGGTGGAGCGGACCAAAGTCACGAGCGCACACACAGATATCAAGATTACCCCAGACCGTCACCATTGAAAGAACAAGCCCAACATTCCTTAGTTCTAGCAGCTCAGCCGACAGGCGCGTGAGCGCGACACACACAAATTGCTTGATCCACTTCACGACAGTCGCTAGAATGCGCCCGTAACGAGAGTCAACTGTGACCTATAGTGCGATCACTTCGGATGAACGGCTCTTTCTACAGGCGGTGACGCTGATCATAGTCTTCATTTGCATGCTTCTCAGTGCGCTCGGTTTTTTCAAGCGCGACCCCAACAAATGGTACGGAACCATGCAATGCAACAAGTGCAGTTACGTATGGCAGTCAAGGCGCAGGACTCCACCGGCAAGATGTCCCCGATGTAACACAACGGCGATTCGTCTTTCTCTGGGTTGAATTTCGTGCTCATGCTCCAGAGCGGCTGACAGTGCGCGTGAGCGTGATTGAATAGTGTCAGAATCAATCGTTTTCGCGCGGATTCCGTTCGTTTCCTATCGTTTTACTAATCGTTCTAGTGGCGTTCCTAACACACTGCTCAGCAGACACAGCATCACTGAGCAAGCCACCTACCAGCCTGCCCCTCAGCAGTGCAGAGCACAGGCACATTGGCAGTCATACCCATGTCCCGTCTCTACCCAGTAGCCACGCCTGCGATCCCCCCACCCCGAAAAAAAGGGGATAGCCCCAAAACGAATGAAAAAACCGTTCTGCTTCGTTGCGTGTAGCGCTCACTGGTAAGCGGTGGCGAAATTAATTCTGCTCGGGGGTGGGGAGGCCTAGCGACGTTTAGGCTTCATTCCTGCTGTCTGCGGACCCATTCAGCATGCATTTAGCAGCGCCCAGCAGTCATTCCCAGAGCGCTTGCCTTGCGCCGTTGAGGCTGTCACAGAAGAGCAAAGACAGTGAAGCAGCTCGACTGAACTCAATGGAGGAAGTGAATGACACCCAGCCCGAAATTCTCACCGGAAATCATAGCTATTTCACAGATCGCTTCTGTGATCATTTCGCAGCCAGTAAATCTTTCGACGAAGATGACCTATAACACTGCGTGCAAAATGGCTTACCACCTGCTCGTTTCCGCACGAGACTTCCTTGAACAGCGCGAAGCGCTGATCGCTGCCGGAAAAGTAAGCGAATAGCTGCGCAAATGGGACGCCCTGCAAAGAGCGCTCATGAACACTGGGTAAATGGTACTCGCCAGCATGCGACGACTGTTGACTCAGAAGATGACTCACGTTCATTTGTTGGCGGGCGTCTAAAAATGCCCGCTAACTATCCGCCAGAAAAGCAGGCGGTTTGGAAGCTACTTTTCAATCCGATTCAGAAGCGCAAAACGTTGACTCGGGCGGACAGCGCAGCAGCGACGATCATTTGCGAGATGTGGATCCGCTGGCAGACAGTCTCAGCGCTTGCCGCAGACAAGCCGATCGAAGAAGTGAGTTGGGTTGACAAGAACGGGATCGAACACTTTAAGCAGGTTGAATCTCCGGCGTCGAAAATGGCAACGCAACTGGAACACAAGTTACTTTCTGCCCTGGCGCAGTTCTCCGCTACGCCCGCCAGCCGCGATAAAACGAAGAAAGTGAAAGAGCCAGCGCCTTTGAAGCCGGGGAAAGTGCAGACGGTAGCTGAGAGGCTTGACGAGGAGATTGCAGCACTGGAAGCGCAAGAGCAAGCGCCTGATGATGAGCAGCAGTCCGACGAAGAATTGCTAGACAAGATTGACGAGTGTGCAGCAGACGAGAAAAAAAGCGAAGCGCAGGTCTTGTTAGATGAAGCCGACCGCATGCTCGCAGAGGAGGCACTGTGAACGCCCGAGAGCAGCGGCTTTGGCAGATGAGATTTGAAAAGCATCTCATCGACGTCTACGGTCCGCTCGTAAAAGCTGCCGGAGTTGATACCGCGCAAATCTCAGGGGCGGCCGTCTACGGTCTAGCGACGGCAATCATGGGCGCTGTCAAGTGGCGCGCCCCGTATGTCGTCAAGGGCGTTTTCGGATCGCGTGATTATCTGGGAGTGCTGCGCTCGATGACGGCAACAGAATTGTCGGATCTTAGGGCAAAGGTGACTGAATGAACAAAATCGCCATGATCGAAAAACTCGAAGCGCAGGCTGCCGGAGAGCGCTCTCTGGGAAATCACGATGCCGCTTCGGCATTCGAGTCGAAGGCGGTAAAGTTGCGCCGCAAGTACAACCTGCAAGCACCTCAGCCTGCGAAACAGAATGCCGACATGCAGCGCCTCAAGCAAGAGGAATACTGGGAGTCGCTAAAGCCCGCAACTGAAGTCGTCGTGGAAGTTCTGCTCCCCGGAATGAGCCGCACTGTAAATCGCGTCGCCACGATGGACATCGCGCTACCGCTGCTCAAGTGTGGGTCTGCAAACTTCGTCCGGCTCGCGCATGGATCCAACGAATTCACTTTCAGAAAACAGGAAGTCGCAGATCAACCAAGGGAGAAATCAATATGGCTTTAATTCGCAAAATACGCAAACTGCTAGCAGACTTTATCGCACCAAAAACAACAGCGCTCGTTCCTGTCTACGTCAGCAACGGAACGTTCTCACGGCTCGTAGAGCAAGACACTGGTATCGTGCGCGGCTACCACTACCGCTGTGACTGCGGGCAAGAGCAGACAGCATTCACGCCCGACGCTAGCTTAGTGCGCGGAATGTGTTCCTGTAGGAAGTCGTTTGACCTTCTGCAATCACTTGGCAGCCGCTCACTCTCAGTTCTGCCGACGCGAGCGCTTTCTGTCCGCGCTCCGCAGCCTGCTTATCAAATAATTCAAGTCGGTGAGCGTGAAATTCGTGATCCGTGGTCAGGCGCGCCCCCGTCCCCTGGCGTTGAGTGGAGATAGAAGGCTGTCACAGTAACGCAGTAATAGTGAGGGTGACAAGTTGCCCTCAAGGAAGGTATCCAATGAAAATCAAGTATCTCTCAGGACCGAAAGCCGGTCAGACTACCCACGCCCCAGTAAATCAAAACACTCAACTCCTCATCGACGCGGGACTCATCGAGGTCATTCCGATGGCGAAACGCGGGACGCCGGAATGGCTTCGAGACATGAAGGAGCGCAGTGAAGCTCTCAATCCGTCCGTCGGCGCTACTGTCCAGTGGTCAGTGGCTCAAGGGGCGGTCAATTCACGCTACTTCATCTCTGGCAAGTGCTCTCAACCGAACTGCTCGACTTTCAACTTCGATGGTGCGCCTGACGGCTTCGTCGTGCGACAAGGCACTACAGACTGGAACGTCGGCGCCAAGCGCCATCTTGCACTGGAAGACATAACGTTCATTCACAGTTGCGGCTGTGGGCAGCCTGAGAAGGTTCCCGCTAGCGTGGCTGCTCAGTACCGCAAACTTTTTAAGCTAGCTACAACGCTCGGCAAAGATGAATCGGCTTATTTCCATGATGCGCGCCCGCAGGTGAGCAAGCCTGTTGACCCCAGTACGTGGCAATACCCTCTAACCGGACCGCTGCGTGAAGGAAACGAAAAAGATGCTTTGCAGAACTTCTTGCCGGACCCCGGAGACAACCAGCCTCTCGATCCGAAATTCTACAAGTGGAAATAAAGCGGCAAACACTTTAGCAGTCAAATAGAGAGGTACTCTTTATGCTTTTACAACTCAGCCCAGAACACCGCTCCATAGCGAAGCAAAAGAACATGATCACAGAAGTTCCTTCAGGCACCCCTGCTCACATCGTTGCGCGTCTGGTTGCCGGTATTGTTGCCTTCTGTGAGAAACGGAGTATCACTGCTGCTGAAGAGCGCGCCTATCAAAGCGCGGCAGCGCGCTACGTCCGTCCGCAAAGTGACATCCAGTCGCAGATTGCTGCATGGAATCAACGGCAAGCAGCGAAGCGAAAGACTGTTACCGACGTTCGCAGCCTCGCTGCTCGCGCTCCTGAACTGTCGCTGGAAGACCTATCGCGGTGTTTGCGACTTCAGTACAGCGAAGACACGATCAATCAGCTCCGGCTGGCGGCAATCACAAAACAGATCCGGCAGGGCGGTGCGTTCGGTGTTGGAGCGCCCTCACCGCGATATGAACCGGGGTCATCGCAGGATCCTACTGCCAGTCTCCGCGATGACGATGATTTCGACCCATCAGATGCAGACGACAAGGAATCTCACGAGCGCGCGGCGAGCTTTCACCGAAACTGCGCAAGCAAAGCGAAGACTCTTGCGCGCTGCGTTGAGCAGCATAAGTGCGCCGATCTTCACAACAGCGCCGCAGCGGGTGGTGACGGCGAAGCCGCGCGCTCTGCAAGCAGACGCCTGAAGGGATAACTGTGGATGCTCGACTCGAATCCGGATTGCGTGCTCAGCGCGAGGTTGCTGAGGTCATGGCTGAAAGATTCGCGGCTCGCGAAGACGTTCGCTCAATGGAGTTGCTTGACATGCTCCTCGATGTGCAAATTGGGCTGATAAAAATCTTTAACGAAGGCTGGGCAGAAGCGCTGAAGGGAAAAGTATGAGCGTGAACCAAACAAAATACGGCGTGCAGAATCGGCTGGCATCGCTCGAAAATGCCGTGACTGAGCTGAAGAAGGAAAATGCCGAGCTGCGCACGCATCTCCTTACCGAACTCAAAAATGCTGTCGCAGATACCGTCGGTCAAACTGGGGCAACTGGGCGTGACGGCGCTTCAATCACCGGACCTGCCGGACCTGCTGGCAAAGACTCCAACGTGCAGGGACCTCGTGGCGCTGAAGGGCGGCGCGGAGATACCGGACCTCGTGGTGAGCGTGGAGAAACAGGTGAGCAAGGGATCCAGGGCGTGACAGGTGCTCCGGGCGCTCAGGGTCCCGTCGGCGCCACTGGTCCGGCAGGTGACATCACGGTCTACGGAGATGCAGAGCTGCAAGCTGCCGTTGTAAAGCTCCGCACCGAATTGATTCAGCAGCGCGCTCGCTTTCTCGCGGCGCACTTTCAAGCGATGGCAGAAGCAAAGGGACCGCACGAGAAAATCTGGCGTCAACGGCTTGAGACTCTGAAGCGAGATGCAGGGCTATGAGTCTGCCGCGACTGCTGAAGCTGAGCGAAATCGCGGCGGCTTATCCTCATACACCGAAGCTCGTTGATGATTACGTGGCGGCAATGAACAAGGGGCATCAGTTTCCGCTGATCACTTGTAGAGCCGAAGGCGGTGTATTCGTACTGATCGATGTACATCACAGAGTCGCAGCGGCAAGAAAGCTCGGGCATGAGTACATTCAGGCGTTCGTACGATGAGAGCATTATCGAAAGACGAAATCTTTGAAGCAATGGGAGATGAGGAAATGGCGACGATCTACAAACCAATACGTCCTGACGGACAACTGACGAGGGAAGAAGCTGGAGCTAACACTTGGAATGGTCCGAGCAGCGCTCGGCATCCGCTGACACCTGAAGAACTCGAAAAGATAAATGAAACTGCGCGTTCGAACCCTCAGCACAGCACGCACTCGCAGCAGAATGCGGAGCGCAGCAAGAAGCTCGCAGAGCAGACCGAGCAGCGCAGACTCGCCGCCGTTGAAGCTGAGCGCGCGAAGAAATCACAATAAAGTGTTGGAGTCCCTCATCACTCTCAACGAAGCGCCGGATGAGGCTCTGCGACAACAGAGCGGAACGGTGCTCTTAACTCGGCAATGCGGGCTGCGATGGGTCAACATCGCTGGGTCGAAGGAGACTAAGCCCGCGCCGACCCTTTTGAAAAGTTCTCGTTGGCGCCGTCGAGAGAACCTGCTCCGGCGCTGGCGGGATTGATTGTCACAATTCCTCAGAGATTATGGGCTGACCAGCCTGTGGGGCAGAGCGGTTTCATCTAGCGGTGATACGTTCTGCTCCTCCCCCTATATCCATCAGGATCAATCTATGTCCTCTGCTCTCGTTGCCCAGCCCCGAAGCCTCGATTTGCCTCTTGGGGCGCTCTTCAGCCCGACCGAGATGCAGATCGGTCCGTCCACGTCACGAGCTGAATATCAGAAGCTCGGCGCGGGTTTGCGGAAACTCGACAACGCCTCAGAACTCTGGACGGCAGATTTTTCACTTTTCGGACTGCGCACCTGGGGCAGAGAGCAAGGGCTGCAAATGGCGCATGATGCAACCGGACTGAGCAAATTCTTTCTGTACAAAGCCTCATTCATAGCAGCGCGTTTCACGCCAGAACACCGTCTGCCGGGGTACAAGTATTCCGCATATCGAGAGTTGATGCCTTTTCCGCCTGAGTGGGCTTACGCATTCTTGTCGCGGCACGTCGATGAAAAATTGTCATCGAGATCGCTGCGCGCTCTGGCTGTGAAAGAGTTTGGTTCCGAACCGTACAAAGCGAAGCAGTCGAAGAAGCGCTCAGTCAAGATACGGTGTGAATTATTTGCCAGACTTGCTCAGCATGCTCCGAGCCGAAAAGTGGCGCCGTTCATCGAGCAGATTCTTGAGGACTATCTGGCGGCTGCACAGAGCAATGGGAAAACAGCGCCTCCTGCTAGCCCGAGCGTAGGGAATGACAGTCAGAGCACTTCCGCTCAGCCGGCTACGCCCGCTGCCCCAGAGACTCCCAGACCAAGTTACACGGAACGGCGCGAGCAGCAGATCGCAGATGGCGCCCAGCCAATTCCGCAGAAGCCGCCGAAGAAGTACTCCCTCAAAGTTCAATGGACGGAATGTCTCGGCGAGTCGTTCGTCGATACAGAAAACGGCGCTGTGTCATTTCGCGCTGCTAGTCGTGAGAAACCAACTGTGTTCTGGTCCGAAAACGATGCAATCGCGGCAGAAGAAGAACATTTTAAGCAATGCGGGTTCAGAGAGAAGGTCGTTCACTGCAACTCTTGCTCGCTCAGGCTCTCTAGCTCGAAGAGAACCGTTCACATCTACCACGTCGCCCACATCTACAGCGGACGTGAGCATGCATGAGCACGCTCGCAGCAGTCACCGTTCACGGTTTTGACCTGCGCTCCGTCGCTAAGTCTGTTTTCCCTCTGACTGACTTTGACGCCTATTTGCGCTTCATCGACGAGTGCGGAGGAAAGAAAACATACCAGCGTCAAACTCATCGGCACCACATCCTTCCGGTAAAACAGTTTCCAGAATATGCCGACGAGCCAGAAAACGTGATTCTGCTCACAGTCGCGCAACACGTTCATGCGCACAACCTGCTCAGCATGGCAGATCCAGAATTCTATGTTGCGCCTTCGTTAATTGCCGCTTCGATGCACGCTGCGACTCTCGGTGGTAAGCGCTCTGCTCGCGTCTGCAAAGCGGAAGGCAGAGGTCACTTTGCGCCTGGGGAAGCCCGTCGCTGCGGATTGCGGAATGCTGCCATCAACAAACCACTTCAGCGCGGCATCTTTGATCCCGCCGTTTGCAGACAAGGCGGAACTACGCAGGGGCGCCTCAACAAGAAAAAAGGATTGGGATACTGCGGTCTGACTCTCGCACAGCGCAGAGCAGCCGGACGTGCTGGGGGACCTATCGCCAGCCACATCCGCTGGCATGTGAAGCGCGGCAGAGTGAATCTGAAGTGTTCACTTTGCGGCCCGCGCTAACGAAACAGGCACTCAAGTAACTATTGCGCGCAGCACAAACCTGCCTTCATAATCGTGGTGGAGGGCTGTATGACACACCCGAAAGAGAAAGTTGAAGTGGCAATCCAGATGTTGAAGGCACAGGGTCACGTCGTTGAAACACAACTGCTCGGCAACAAGGGCACTTGGTTCGACGTCGATCATCGGATGCGGGTGTCATGGGAAGAAATGCAGAACTTGGCCGACGGCGTGTACTCCCTAACCGAATTGGAAGAGCTTTTCATTCAGAGACGCCTCGAAAATACCAGCCCGGACGAACTCGCGGAAGGCATCATCAACGAGTGGGGAGCTTTTGCCCAAGTGGGTCACGCTAAGGATCTGACCACAGATTTCAAGGAGTTGGCAGAGAGAGCTTTCACGTATCGAAGCGCTACACAGTTGTTAGACAATCAGAGAAGGAACTTCGAGCTTATAGCCGAACACACGGGTCAACCGATTTCTGATGCTTTGCTCGAAGAACCGTCCGCTCGTGAACGAACAGCGCGCGAGGAATTTCTGCGCGCTTACAAGGACTACTTGAATAAGAAGCGCCTGCTCTCTGCTGAGAACTGAATCGCGGAGACTTTCCCATCTTAGCGGCGTCTATTTCTTCCGTGGCGGCCAAGGCTCTCCGGCTTCGATGGCTCGGATATACTCCGGATATTGACAACGAATACTATCGAGCCATGTGCAAAAGTCCTTTACTAATTTGATTGCCAGCTCAAGTTTTGCTCTGTCTATCCGAATACGCTCGATATCAAGACCTTTCCAGAGATCATCCGTGAAAAGTCCACTCGGAAACCGCTCAGCGTGATTCTCGTCTCTCCGCACATTGAAACTCATGATGTCGATCGCGTGGGTGAGATCGTTGCGCGTGAGATTTAACTGTTCGAGGTCTGCGATGGCAACTGGTCCCTTCTCCCAGTCGACACCTAAATGATCGCGGAACAGTAGACGGTACCGCTGAAAGTTGCCGTCAGACTTCTTGATGTTACCGAGAAGCGCAATCAAAGCCGACGGCTTCCACCAATAAGAACCGTAAGGACTGATCGAATCCCTCAAATAGACCTGTAGAGATGCGTGGACCATGCTGAGACACCAGTGACCTAAAACCATTACGGAGTCATCAGCTTCTTGCCACTCCTCGAGAAAGGGTGGGTCTCCGTCATAGTCTTCAGGATTACCGGCATAATCGTATGGCGGTTCGCCAGCTACGATTTGCCGCTTTCGTTCCTCGAAGGGTCCGACAGTTGAATCGTACAGCCTCTGAACGAATGTGAGCCTTCGGTCGAGAAAGTGAAGAAGATCCACGTTTCATATTCTAACGCTTGGGCTATTTCGTCAGCGTATCCCCGGCCTATTTTTGCTTTGCGGCAACGAACCTGCAAATGTCCTTAGCAATGTTTCCCGTATGGTTCGCCGGAGACATGTATAAGACGTCGCCGTTGGTGTTGTCGTAAAGCGCGGACGCCTTGTAGTGGGGCTTTAACAGGTAACTTGCATCCTGTTTGCTGTTGGTGATGGTGATCGTGCTCGGGCATTTGCTCAGAATATCTCTGATGACGAATAAGCCAATCTCATCGTCGTCAAAACCATCGACACATTTGGCATACCCTCCAACAGTCCAGCACTGCCGCTCTGCCTGAGCGACCTTTGCTTGAAAGACGTACAGTTTCCTAGCGTTCTGGTTTTGGCTGGCCGTGGGCGCTACTCCCAGCAACAATACGGCTGTCGTTGCTATCACGGCAAGGACTGCTTTGGTCGGATTCATGCGCGGGAATTATCTCACGGCGCAGCACGGCTCCTCAAGGATTCGATATTGGATCTTCCCTCTTGCGTTCCGTGACGGGCTATTGCGCATCTTCGCCAAAAAAACCATTGCGGACGAGAGGCAGTTGATTCGCTGGGAGGCTAGTTGTTTTGTCCGGCCAAATAGTCGGCCAGAGCGCATATTGAATTCCGGACGAGTAACCGGCGCCGTCCTTTCGGAACGTTGGCCTGTAGAGCACGCAGATGAGCGGAGTAATAACCAAGACTCCATCATGGGTGTTATCCGCGATTTCGCCTTTGCTCATGCCAAATGTCAGAGTCTGTGGCGGAGAATCAGTATTTGGAAATAGAAGAAGCCCCGTACTCGAATTGGCATAGGACGTTGCATCGCACAGCCTTTCGATCGGGCGCTTGGCGGTTTCAATCAATGGAAGCGGATATAGTTTTGGACTGATCACGGCATTGACCGCTGGAGTCAGGCCGCTATTGTGAAGCGTGATCTCGAAAGTCACATGGGCCCATTCCTTATCGAAAGTAAGTGGGCTCACAACCTTAGCGTCTTTGACGAATACCCATGGCCTCAGAGTCAGCTCCAACTGATTAGTGGCAGTATCGGCGGATTTCTTAGCAGCAAATCCACTGATGATGGACATCACAGCCACGATCAAGGTCAACCCTGTGTAGATGATCAGAAATACCATCGTCCAGTGAGCCGTACAGTAGGCTTTTTTCTCCAGCCTGTACCTAGCGCGGTCGAGGCGATACTGCTTGGCTTCATAGGAATATTTCTGGCGAGAGGGTTCTATCGTGACCGTGAGTGGTTCTTCATTGTCGGAGGCACGGCGATTTGTGTGTCCACGATTGCCACTGTCATCCATATGAAGCAAACAGAATACAGGGAACCAGAGTGTTGCGGCAAAAGAAACGCGCCCTGTCGGAGCAGAGCGCTCGTGCAACGGGAGAAAATCTAGAGACTGCTGAAGAACTCTTTTGCGTTGCCTAGTGACGGCGGTAACCTTGTGGGCTCTAAGACTGCCCACTGATACTGGAAACGAGGTACTTTTGCCAATGAAGAACTTTGGACTACTACTACTGCTTATGGTCGCTGCGGCGCTGGCGTTCGGACAGGAATCTGCAAATACGCCGCAACTCACTCCGGTTCCACCGAAGCCGACCTGTGTGGTTTTTCTCAGGAACGGTGCGTGCGCTGACCTGTGGAGGAACTACAACCAAGCAGTTGCACTGCGAGTCGAGGAGCAGATCAAAATTTATGGGACTCGTCAGGCTCAACTGGCGGCAGCGCCGTTGCAGCAACAGGTTGCAGAACTCACTAAACTGACCGCTGAAGAGCAGGAACAGATCAAGACGCTTCAGGCGGAGATGCAAGCAGATTCCGCTGCCGCCATCCAAGCGAAATCTGATGCTCACAGGGAGGGCTTGGAATACGGAGGCGGTATTGGCGCGGGAGTCATGCTGCTAATCTTCGGTGTGATCTTCGGTCTTCGGAATTTCGACGTCACCAAGAAGCCTCAGGCAACTGCTGTATCGGTTTGAAATGTTTCGCGAACCACTGTCAAGCGTAGTTGCGCTCGGCTTGCATCTGCTGGAGAAGGGATCACTATGGCGGAAAAATCTCTAAGAACTCGAACCACTGTTACAACGCGCGTGGATAGCCCTGCGCCGCGGAGGACCAGCAAGAAGAAAAAGAAAATGGGAATCAACACCGCCGTGGCAATCATCATCATTCTGGTCGTGGGCTGGCTCGTCGTAAACCACAATCAGCAGACCGTTGCGAGACCCGTAGCGGTTCGGTCAGGACGCTGAATGAAAAATGTTCTAGCGATTCTTATCTTTATCGTAGGTGCGATATCGGCCGTGGCGCAAGATGGCACGATAGTTGTCTTTCGCCGTAGCGCATTCACCGGTGGAGCATTAAAGCCGTCGATTTACGTCGATGGTAGTCAAGAAACGCGATTAAAGAACGGGCGCTATATTTCATTGCAGCTCCCCGCGGGCAAACACAACTTGTCTTCCAGCATGGAAAAAGCAATCCCATTACAAGTAGAGGTCAAGGCGAACGAGACCGTGTACGTAGAGATGATTATCGTGATTCGACAGGGCGGCCAAATCATTCCAGTAGGGGTGGATGACGCCAAGAATGCTATAGCTCGGCTGAAAACACAGGAGAGCAATTAAATTTGTGAAGTGAAATTGACGCCCCTTATCGTGGCTGCGGAGGGAAGCGATGGAAAAGACCGTAACAGTAAAGCGACACGATCGCAGTAGTGTGGTGACTTTTGGGACTGGCGCAGATGTTCTGAAATTCATTCGCGGTTTACACCGCGCTTACGAACGCTACGGCGGCAGAGGCGCTCAGTTGATAGTGGTTGACTCCTGTCTAGAGCACCACGGACACGTGCAAGTCCGACCCCTTACGGCGAAGGGCACTCTAGCAGAGCTACACACAGAGAAGGCGAAAAGCACCGCCGCGGGGGAGTGAAATAGCGCCAGATTAGAGCCAGTGCTATCGCAGAGTAGCAATAAGAATCGGCAACTATAAGCAAGTAAATACGCTGTGTTTATGCGGGCACGCTGTGTTTGGCTGAAATTTTTAAAGCGTTGAATCTTTTCCTAAGTCTGGTGCGTCTGCCAATTCCGCCACTTTCGCAAAGCGATTGTCGCGAGCCGGTGTCGCGAGCGATTTCGCTGGCCTCTCCGTAGGATATTTCTCGCAGGAGTTATTCGCAAGGAGGAACCAACAGGAGTGATCTGGAGAACCGCCTGCAAAAGACTGTAACCGAACGGAAGTTTCGATTAGACGGGTCGTTCAGAGCCTGGCACGAGCACGACCAGCCGAAGCTAATCCAGGATGTGCAATATCAATGTCAACGACAGGCCGCATGCCTTGGCATACCGCCGACCGCAAAGGATCAGGACCGCAAGATGGTCCGCTCGAACCGTAGGCTTCGGGAGCACGGTTCGAACGTTGCGAGCCACGAACTCTACTGCACTTCGTTCAGCTTCTGGTAAATGTACATGCCGGTGAGCAGGAGCAGGAACACCCCGGACCCGGCCGCGAAGACGCGCAGAGGGATGGTCAGGCGGTTAACCTTGACCAGCAGTTCCGTCTGCTCCTCTTGCATATGCGAATTGTGGTCGTCCAGAAACAGCTGGTCATCCTCATGCATGGTGAGCGTACTGCGGTAGATCAGCAGGAGGATTAAACCAATGGCGAAAACGCCAAACACGATCGTTACCAGTGTCAGGGTTGTCATAAACCACCTCGGCAGAGTCCAAACCACTCAAGCGGCTTCTCAGGGGTGCGGTTGAGCTAGATCCGCATCGGGCTCTGGGAAGCCCTAACGCGAGCATTATAGCCCCGAAATCAAGCCTCCTATCGAAAAATATGGCGAGGTACATCGGAAAAATTTCTAGAACGGGTCCAAAATGCGTCCTCGCTCCGGTTTTGGTCATCTAAGTAACCGATCGTGCGACCTGTTTTCGACGGGGTCCGGAGGTTTATGCTTCCCGTTGAGGTACAGGGATTGCTATAATACAAAAGGCTTTAGAGCCTAGGAGAGACGACATGGCCACGACGACTGTCCCGCAAGCAGCAACCGCGGTCCCGGAAGTAACCACAAAGGCGGCTCCGGTTAGTTTGACTGCAAACGCGGTTTCCAAGGTGAAGGGCATCATGGCTCAGCAGAGCCCGGTTCCCGCTGGTCTGCGCATCGGAGTAGTGGGCGGCGGATGCTCCGGATTCTCGTATTCCATGCAGTTTGAGAATGCCGCTGGAATGATGGACAAGACCTTCGAAATGGATGGGCTGAAGGTGTTCGTCGATGCGACCTCGGTGATGTATTTGAACGGCTGCATCGTGGACTACGTCGAGACGCTGGAAGGCGCCGGCTTCAAGTTCGAGAATCCGAACGTGAAAAGCACCTGCGGCTGCGGATCTTCGTTCCAGGTGTAAGGCGGGAAAGAAAGTTAGAAGTGAAAAGTCAGAATGCATAAGTCCGAGCCGGGCTCGGGTTTATGCATTCTGACTTTTTCTTGCGTCGATGATTTGCCCAGATATTTCGGTTGTTGGTTTTTACTTCTTCATTCTTAATTCTCACTTCTGCACACTGATTTTCGACGGAACTACTGCTGCTGCGGGTTTGAAGGGGGTGGTTGCGTTCCCTGATTCGATCCGCCGAAACTCGAGTTGTTGGACCCGCCAAAGCTGGAGTTTCCGCCCATTCCGGGGGACGACCCGAACGGACTGGTATTTCCCTGTTGTCCGGGTTGTCCCGGTTGCCCAGGCTGCAGCGGCTTCTGAGTAAACATCGGCAGGGTCTGGTTGGGGCCTTTGATCAGGCCGCCGCGGTCGAGAGCCGGATCGTAGACGAACTGCCACTGATCGTATTTTTTCTTGTGATCGTACTCGCGGATCGTGTCTTTCTTGCTGATGCTGACCACTCCCACGATGGGGCCGCCGCCGAAGACTTGAGAAGAAAGCTTGTCGCCGGAGGCCGAGAGCCCGTTCGTGTTCTGGTCGGAGGCGCTCCCGTTGGCCACGGAAGGATCAGAGGGATCCGCGCCTGCGCCCTGATTGCCTGCGCCTTGATTGGTTGATTGCGAATTCGAACCTTGCGGATTCGCCTGCGAGTTACTCGACCCAAAGCCGCCGTTCGTGCCGCCGCCAAATCCGGAACCGGAAGACGATCCGAACCCCGACGACCCGCTTAATCCGCCTGCGCCGCTTAATCCACCTCCGCCGCCAAATCCGCTGCCACCATTCAGTCCACTGGCCCCGCCGATGGGGTTGGCGCCGGGAATGCCTCCACCCCCGAGCAGGTTGCTGAGGGTCAGCTTGGCTTCGCCGTAGTGGAGCAGTTTGAAATCCTTGCCGGTGATGGGATCTTTGTACCGCTTGCGCAGGAAGCGCTGATTATTGGCGCTTTCCAGATCCTCGAGCTTGGTGGGGTAACGGCCGAACTTTTTGTAGTAACTGCGAATCGCGCGCGCATATTGCACTCCGCGATGAACCATCTCTTCTTCGCGATCGCGCTTGATTTCAAACGCAACGGTTTGCACGACTGCACCGGCGGCGATGATCATCATCGCCACCATGAGGAGCAGCGTGAGCAGAACGTAGCCATGTTCGGAATTGCGGCCGCGGCGGTGCCGGCGTCGTCGACTTGTGCTCGAGTTCGTGACCGTCGAATTGTTTATTGCGACCATTTTCTAACTCGGGGTCAGCGGAATATTTTGCGGCGGTCCGCTGCCGACCAGGTCCTGAATCTCAACCGACGTCCCAGAAATATGAACGACTTTGTAGCGACGATCGACGATTTCGCCCTCACCCGCGATAAAAACATCCTGATCTTTGGAGAGAAATATTTTCTTCGGCGCTCCCGGCCGGCTGGCGAACCCGAAGAACTTGAGTGGAATCGGCGGCGGAGGCGGAACGGGCGGCGGACCTTGCGGCCCCGGGTTAGGATCGTCTGTATGTCCCTTGGCAATTAGCTTCGGAATCACAATATCTTCCGCCTGCGACACAAAAATATTTCTGCCCGATCCTTCATAGGTGGCCTGCTCGCTCGAGGCCAGCAATTTCAATCGCAGCGTTGGGTCCAGATTCTCGGCTCGAATCTTCTTGCCCGAAGTTTTCCCGCGTGGCGTAGCCGTGACCCGAGACGCCGAGGATAGAGCGGGCTGCGAGGCCGACACCGGCGTAACGCTGGACCCCATAAACAGGGGGACCACTTCATAGACGACGGCGAGAATTGCCACCACGCCCAGCGCGAGCGCCCACGCCATGGTCTTCCGGTTCTCGGTTCCCAGTTTCACTGCGGTCCCGCCTTCAAATAAGTTTCAAGTTTCATCTTCAGTTTGACCGGTCCAGTTTGTTCTCCTGCCAGGGCCACGCTGTTGATAATGAAGAACGTGTTGTCGCGCTCCAGCGCATTGATGAAGTGTGCCAGCGAACGGTAGCTGCCGGCGAAGTCAGCTTCCATCTCAACTGGTTGCAGGCCGCCGGGTCCCACGTCTTGGGGCTTGTATTGCACCTGCTCGATGAGTACGCCGTCAGGAGCGGCCACTTTGCCCAGTTCGGAGAGGATCTGCGAGTTCTGGCCGGGGAATCTTTTGGTGTAGAAATCGGAAATCTGCCGGCGCGCCAGCACGACTTTGTCTGGCAGATCCTTCAGCGGTTCCACCTGCCGCGTCTTGGTAGTGAGTTCCGCCTGCAGAGTGTGCATCTCGAGCAGGCGCGATTCCGCCGACCCTACCAGCGGAGAGAAAAATGCGATGGCCGCGAGCATGTCCACGCCCAGGATGACGAACAGAGCCGTCTGAATGTTCTTGCGGGTTTTCCGCAGGTCCGCCATCAGGGTTTCCTCCCTTTGGCAGGCGCACCTGAGACAGGCGTACCCGGCGTTTTAGCGGGCGCGGTCTTCTTGGGCGTTGTACTGGCCGCCGCCGGCGTGTTCTCGGTAAACAATTCCGGAACATAGATCGCGGCGATGTCGAATTGCACTGCGTCTCCGGACTGGGTTTGCGCGATCGCTTCTCGATCAATGGAGGTTTGCGTAAAGTGGCGCGATTCTTCCATGCGATGTGCCAGTTCAATGGCGCGGTCGCGGGAGGTACCCGCCACGGTCATCTTCACCGCCAGCTGGTTCTCGTCGTCCAGTTTCGGTTGAATGGAAACCAGGTGCACACCGGGCGGCATCACCTTTTCCATGTCTTCGAGCAGCCGGGTCCAGGAAAAAGCTTTGCGCTCAATCAGCGAATTGATGATCTGGGACTCGTCGCGCGTGGTGCGGTTCTCGGGGCGGTTCAGGAATTCCTCGGCCTGGGCGCGGAGCTGGTCGCGCTGCGCAATTTTCTGCCGCAAGTCGCTGATGGTGGTCCGGTCGCGGCGCGCGTTGCTCCAGCCGGTCACGGTGCTTACCAGCAGCGCCAGCGACAGAATGCATGCGGCCGCCAGCGCGGTGCCCCAGCGCAGCCAGAATTCACGGGCATCCAGGTAAGGCTGGCTGGCGAGATTGATATCGAGACGCATAATGAATTACGAAACCAAAGCCCCCACCACTCCCGCCATCCGCCAGCTCGGAACCGACCCGCTGGCGCTTGCTCCTAGGAGCGATGGGGCTACCAGCTCCTGAACCTCGGCACCGGTTTGCGCCTGCAGAGCCACCGCCAGGCTGCCGGATTCCGGCACACCCGCCACGTAGATCTGTTCAATATTCAAATGGTAGGTATCCTGGAAAAACACCACCGAGGGATAAACGTCCTCGGCCAGCTGCTCGCCGGTGATGGTGATGCCACGCATATTTTCCAGAGTTCGAAACAGTTGCAGCTGACCATCATTCAGAATCGCAATGCTGGTGGTGTGGGCGTCCACTTTCACGATCAAGGTGGGGCGCACGCCTTGTGCTGCGCCCAGCGCGGCCAGCATCGAGGGCAACACCACTCCCGGAGTAAATCCGGCCTGGTTGAATACGGTTTCGTAATCTTCTACTACGCTGGCCAGCGCGACCGCTGCCACCACGCGCACGCCATCGGCGAACTTCTGCGCATGATAGGAAACCTTGGCTTTCTCCACATCGAAAGGAAGCGATTTCTTCAGGCGGAATCGGACCACGCCGATCGCCTCTTCCGTGTCCGAGGGAAGGGAATCGAACTCCACCAGCACCACGCGCACTGCCGCGTCGGGGACGATCGCGATGACGTCGCGCGAACGGCCGGCCACGCCGCTGAGAGTCGCCTCAATTCCGCTCCGCACCGCATCCCGCTGGCGCAGATTGTTTTCCAGCAGGTCGGGCACGACGGTGCCCAGGGCGAGTTCGCGAGTGGCCGAAACCTCCAGATGGCCGCCTCGGTCGGCGAGCCGCCCGGCGATCACCCGGTCCGCTGCGATTTCGCAGGCCAGCTTGGGTTTGGATGTGCCTGAACCTAAACTCATTTCCTGACCACGCCCCGTGAGTTCATCCTATCTACAAATGAGAAACTTTGCCGCGAAGAAATGCAAGCGCCGAACGGGCATAGCCGCATTCCGCAGGTAATGCCGCATTTCGTTCGGAACTCGTTACTCTCTTGCTACGCTGTTTCGGAGCTCTTGTCTCGGAACCTTTGAATTTCTGCGTTCTGCCGGGAATCTCCTCCGGCAGTTCTCAGCGCATGGCCTCGATGAAGGTGACCTTGTTGATCTCTTTCAGCGTGGTCATGCCCAGCCGGACTTTATCCAACGCCGACTCGCGCAGGAAGCGCATGCCCTCGTCGCGGGCGGCGCGGCGAATCTCCGATGTCGGCCGCTTGGCCAGAATCATTTCGCGGATGCGGTCGCTCAAATCGAGCAGTTCATGTATTGCGGTGCGGCCGCGAAAGCCGGTGCCCGCGCACTCGATGCATCCCGGACCTTCATACAACGGAACCTTCGACCACTGCGCCGCGTCCAGGCCGCTGGCTTCCAAAACGTCGGGCGCATAGTGCACCGGGGTGCGGCAGGACTCGCAGATCAAACGCACCAGCCGCTGCGCCAGAATGCAGTTCAAGGCGGAGACGAAGTTGTAAGGTTCGACGCCCATATTCAGAAATCGTCCGATCACGTCGACCACGTTGTTGGCGTGGACCGTGGTGAACACCAGGTGGCCGGTAAGAGCGGACTGAATGGCGATCTGCGCGGTTTCCGCGTCGCGGATTTCGCCGACCATGATTTTGTCGGGATCGTGGCGCAGGATGGAACGCAAGCCGCGCGCGAACGTCAGACCTTTCTTCTCGTTGACCGGAATCTGGGTGATGCCGCGCAGTTGATATTCCACCGGATCTTCAATGGTGATGATCTTGTCTTCGTCGGTCTTGATCTCGTTGACGGCGGCGTAGAGCGTGGTGGTCTTGCCGCTTCCGGTCGGTCCGGTGACCAGCACCATGCCGTAAGGTTCCTTGATGTAGCGGCGGAAGCGGCGCAGGTCGTCTTCGTCAAACCCGACAACGTTCAACGTCAGCGTGCGGAACTTCTCCGACATCGACTCCTTGTCGAGCACGCGGAGGACCGCATCCTCGCCATGAATCGAAGGCATGATGGAGACGCGGAAGTCGATGGCGCGGCCGTTGTACTTCACGCGGAAGCGGCCGTCCTGCGGCACGCGGCGCTCGGAAATATCGAGCTCGCTCATGACTTTGATTCGCGAGATGACGGTGGAGTGGTGCTCTTTTCCAATGGGCGGCATGGCCTGGGTGAGCACGCCGTCGATACGGAACTTGATGCACACGGAGTCGTCGCGCGTTTCGATGTGAATGTCGGAAGCGCGGCGCTGCAGCGCGGTGAAGATTGTCGTATCGACCAGACGAATGATCGGGCTAGTGTCTCCCGTGGCCGTCAGCTTGTCGATGGTGAGGGTTTCTTCCGCTCCCGTGGCTTCGTCTTCGCGGATGATGGTGAAACTCTCGCTGGCTTCTTCCAGAACCCGCTGCGACTGCTCCGTCTTCTTCAGAATGTCCGAGATCTGCTTGAGCGTGGAGACCTTAGTCAGGATGCGTTGCTTGAGCAGCAAGCTGATCTCGTCGATCATCATCAGTTGGCTGGGATCGGCGATGGCGACCGCCAGGCGGCCGTCGGGGGTCTCTTCGAGAGGAACGAAGTTGTAGCGGAACATCAACTCAACGGGAATCTTTTTGAAAAGTTCGTGATGCAGCTGGAAGTCGGTGAGGTCGATGAATTCGCAGCGATAGCGGCGTGCAACATCCTGCGCGCGCTCGAGGTCAGTGACCGGGTTCCCGGTCGTGACCAGTTGACCGCCGTTGCCGCCGTTGACGAATATGGATTTCTTTTCTGCCATGGTCATTTCTTAAACACAATTTCTTAAATGCAACTTATGCGTCCGCCTGCTTAGTGGACTCCCAAGGTAAAGATCGGCAAATAGAGCGAAATCAATACTGCGCCCACAAAGATTGCCATGATGATCAGAATCAGCGGCTCAATCAGAGCCAGCGACGCGCTCAGCGCGGTCTGAACATCTTCTTCGTAAAATTCGGCCACGGAATTCAGCATGGCCGGCAGCGCGCCGGTAGATTCGCCAACTTCAATCATTTCGACCGCCAGATCAGGGAAGATGCTTTGTTCTTCCAGGCTGTTGGCCAGCCCCTGTCCCTCGCGCACCCGCACGCTGGCCCGCATCACTCCCTTTAAGATGCGGCGGCTGGTCATGGAGGCTCCGGCCGTTTCGAGCGCAGGCACCAGCGGCAGGCCGCCTTGCAGCAGCGTTGAAAGCATGCGGGAAAACGCCGACACCTGATGCTTCAAACGGATATCGCCTAGCAGCGGCAGGCTCAGGATGACGCGGTCAATGCGGTCGGCGCCACCGTCGGTGTTTTTCCACCGCCAGAAGAGAAGCCCGGTAGCCGCGAGCCCGATCAGCACAAAAGGAGCGTACTTCTGCGCGCCCTGGCCTACGGCGAGCATGAACAGCGTTATTTCGGGCAGCTTCGCGTCCAAGCTGTTGAACAGTTCCGCGAACTTGGGCACCACGTAGGTGAACAGAAACGTCACCATGATCAGCACCACGCTGACCAGCAGCGTGGGATAAATCAGCGATACCGCCAGCTTCTTGCGGAAGGTCATGGCCAGGCGCTGGAAGTTGATATAGCGGGTCAAGACCTCGTCAATGTTGCCGCTTTTTTCGCCGGCCATCAGCGTGGTGGTATAGATCTTGGGAATCATGCCCTGTGCGGCGAAGGCGTCGGAGAGCAGCTCGCCGCCGCGCACCCGTTCTCGCACATTTTCGAGAATCGTGCGCAAATACGCGTCTTTCTGCCGTTTGATCAGGAGTTCGAGCGCATTCAGAATGGGCAGCCCGGCTCGGACGAGTGTGAGAAACTGCTGGTTGAAAACCAGGAAAGACGACTGCTTCAGGCGGCGGCCGCGGCGGAACGACATTCCTCCCGAGAGCAACCCTTGCGGCTTGACCCAATAGACCAGGTAGCCCTGCGAAGAGAACCGGTCGCGCACCTCGGCCTCGGAATAGCCGTGCTCCACCTGCTGATGCAGGTGACCGCGCTCGTCCGCCACTTTTATGACAAATTCCGCCATGTTGCTTTGTTTTCTGGTCCCTGGAAGCTGCTGGCCGCCCTGTTCTAGTTTAACATTCCGGTACTAAGTTTCTGGCGCTGCATTGCGAGTACCGTGTTCTTCACGGTGCTAAATCGCCATCAATCGTCTCGGTCCCGGCTGGAGGCCGGAACTGGAAGCGGCTGTTGGCAATCGCTGCGTCCTCCTGCTGGTCGCTCAGGCGATACTCGGTAACCGATCCATCCACCTCGTCAATGACAATACGCACGATGCGTTTGTCGGGCGCAATTTCAAGCAGAATCTCGTTGACGCTATCGGCCAGGGCTCGCGGCACGCCCCGCAGAACCACATTCTCCGGGGCCGACGGCGGAATGTCCGGCGCCAGCGATAACGCATCTAACTCCTTCTCCAGCTTAGTCTTACCCAGGAGAAAGGCCAGCGGCGAACGGATGTCGTCCAGCTTCCGCGCCGCCGTTTTGCGTGCCTGGTGGTCAGCGGGCACGTAGAACCACGCGTCTTTTCCGTCGCTCACAAACAGTTTCTCTCTGGGAGAACGGTACTCCCAACGCATCTTGCCGGGTTTTTTCAGCCACAAGGTACCCGACTCGGTGCGCTCAATCCCGGACCCGCGGTAGAGTTCGGTGAACTGGGCCTGCAGGCTGTGGAGGTGGTTGTAGTGCTCGTCCACGGCCGCAGCCAGGGTTTTGACGTCCGGGGCCGGGCTGGCGGTTGCCAG
>Ga0210383_10000333_pt1 | contig 45244 bp, 101 predicted proteins | sample IncBWC14OmetaG_FD_160072 | JGI IMG/M metagenome (GOLD analysis project Ga0210383, IMG submission 160072) | Forest soil microbial communities from Barre Woods Harvard Forest LTER site, Petersham, Massachusetts, United States - Inc-BW-C-14-O ...
ACACACAAGTTCTTTTGACACACGGGCCTGCCTACGGGATGTTGGATACTACCAAAGCCGGAGAGAAGGTTGGAGATAAAGACTTGTTGGGTCGTATTGACCAGTTGAAGCAGTTGCGCCTTTTTGCTTGTGGGCACATACACGAAGGCTATGGCACTGCCGAAAGAAATGGCGTCAAGTTCGTCAATGCCTCATCCTGCAATCGACATTATCAGCCAATCAATCCTCCCATCGTCATCGATCTATGAAACGCATCCGCGAGTTCTGTCGTACCTGTGGCGAGGTCTCCTATTGTGAGTGGGATGGCTCTTGGCGTGAGGAAGACAATCGTGGCTACTTCCCCAGTCGTTTTCATTGGGTCTATCCCGTCCTTTCTCCCTTCGAGGACGAAGTAAGAGGTGTCAAGTGTGGAGAGTACATCCCTTTCACTTGGTGGAATCGACTCGTCTTTTTCCTGATCACTAAACTGATTGGATTGATCTGCGGAGTCAATTATGGAAGAGCAGAAGTACGATGAGCGCTTCCTCTGGCAACGCAATGTCCGAGACTGCTATAGGGCACTAAGCACCGAAGAGATCAAGGCTGATCTGAAAGCCAAAGCGCTGCCTTGCGCAGTATTGATGGCTCAGATCGAACACGACTTCAACTTCGGTTGCTTGGTCAGGAACGCTAATGCCTTTGGAGCCGAAGCGGTCTATTACTATGGTCGAAGACACTGGGATCGCAGAGCCGCACAAGGCACCTACCGATATACTGATGTCATCCATCTTCCTTCTATCGAAGCCGTGTCCGCTCTGAAAGAGCGATATGCCTTCGTCGGATTGGAGAACAATATCAACGGAACTACGCCACTGCAAGACTTCCAATGGCCCGAGAAACCGCTGTTATGCTTTGGCGAAGAGAAGGACGGTTTGCAGCCTGAGATATTGGCGTTGCTGGATCATCTGGTAGAGATATCAATGCGCGGCTCTGTTCGATCAATCAATGTTGGGGCTGCAAGTGCTGCGGCTCTGTTTGCATATTCACTCAAACAAGGAAGACAATAATGGAACCTCTCGTATCGAAACGCGGTAAGCATATTCGTCAGCGTCGTAATCCTGGTTGCAATGGTCGTCGTCCGGACAACAAGAAACACAAGCGTGAGGAAGCCATCGAGCGTCAGGCGTTCTTTGCCGGGCTTTCTACCGAGCAGAAGATCGCTCTGTTGGATAGCAGACTCGGCGTTGGTCTTGGTGCTAAGAAGCAGCGCGCCAAACTGGTCATACAACACTCTCCCAAGAAGGAAGAGGTGGCATCATGAGCCGTAAGAACCTAAAACGCCGCATCAAGGCCATGCAAAAGTCGATCGATGCTGCCACTATCGAAACCAAGTTGGCTCGTATTGTGGTCAAACTGGAAGCCGCTAAGGCTGCCAAGAAGCCTACTGCCGCTCTGATCAGGCGCAAGAACCATCTGGAAAAGCAGTTGGAGATCGTCTTCTTCAATCAAGCCAATACCGAGATCGGTACTACCATCGAGCGGATGAAAGGAAACCTCAGCACTTCCATTCACCATAACCCCACCCAATGATCCATACTCTGCTACGACTCACTCTGTTCGTGTTCCTCCTCTCTTCCTATCTCTGGGGAGCATTGGTGTTCTTGCCCTCGCATCAGACCGAAGGTAAGGCGCCTTTGTCCCCCAGAGTGTTGCTCTGGCTCTTCTCCCCAATGATGGTGGTAGCATCCTTCGTAATGGCGATCGCTGGTCGCAATAAGGACTCTCAATGAATTGGATAGACTTCTTCTCGATCCTCTCTGTTGGCTCTGCTGGTTTCTTCCTCTACCTCCAATATCGGAGTTATCAGAAGCATCAGTGGCATAAGATCCTCTTTGCTCCTCGTCTCTATGAGCAGCAAGAGAACAAGAAGGTGGAGATACTGGTGTATAGTCGGGCTGCCATCGAAAGAGTGGCTCCGCAAGAGGTACCGCATATCATCATCTCAATCACCAGCAGAGCGGATGATGTACCGAAGATACCGACCAACCCTCTTTGCTTGGGAACTTTGGGGCTGACCTTTGCGGATGCCGATGTGGCTGTCGGTCAAACTACTGAGAGCCAACTCTTCACTGCTTTGCAGGCTGGCGAAATCTGGTCATTCGTCAGAAAGCACCTGCACTACATTCAACGCATCGTCATCCATTGTGATGGCGGAATTAGCAGATCGAGTGGTGTAGCCGGAGCGTTGAGCAAGGCCTTGTTCGGAAACGACGAGGAGTTTTTCTCCGGTCGATTCAAGCCCAATATGCGGGTGTATCGAAAACTGTTGGACGCCTACTACCAGGAGACCAACTCTTTGACCGATCCTTTCGAGAACCCAGAGGCGAGGTACTAAGATGAGTGTGTGCTACATATGCGGCGTCAAGTTAGACTTCGACCTTCGCTCAGAATATCGTAAGGTGTGTGTCCATTGCGCCAAGCAGATATTCCTTCGGGACGCTTTCTTCCCCGATCATTCTGAACAAGCATGGCTCAAATGGAACGAGATATTCGATGGGCGTGGTGGTGGATTCAACTATGTCGACTATCCTTCATTCGATCAGACTATCAAGGCCATCAAAGCCGAGTATGGTACTTGTTTGCAGTGTGGAATGTGTCATTGGGTTCCGCCCATTCAGTTAGAGGTGAGCCAATGAACAAGTGCGATCTATGTGGCGTCGGGGTGATTGGCAAGCAATATGATGCCTACTGGCACTTGTGTCCCGTTTGTGCGAGGGAGGTCTTCCTCCATGCGCCGGGCTTCTATGCAGACCGATCAGAGTATGGCTGGCATAAACGGATAGCGCATACAGAAGCGGACAAAAGGGGCTTCTTTTACAGCAGAAGCAATCCGCACTTTGCCGCTGCGGTCGAGCAAGTCAAGTCTCACTGGACTACCTGCGGTCAGTGTGGGTTTGTACACGACATTACGCCCACTCCTTACCCTTCGTGAGATATCGATGATCAAGTTCAAGTGCGACATGTGCGGCCAGTACTCTTCTTGCGAAGACAAAGAGTTTAGTCCTGGCTGGTACGAGTTTTGTTGCTCCTGCGCCAAGGGCATCTATGACCGCACCACTGCGTTGAGACAAGACCTATTCCCTGGCGACTCCTGGAAAGAGTTCGTCAAGAACGGGAAAAGGATCGAGATGCTGAAAGGTCATTATGCTCATGAGAGGGCGGTGCGAAACACTATCGACTACTATGGAGCGTGTCCGCAATGCGGGTACGTGTTGGCAGAAGTATCCGGCAACCCTTGGTTTCAAGATCGTTTTGTAGTGGTTGAAGAAAACGCCTGTTCTCAATGTGGTCTCGTTCATTCTCAGTAGCAAGGAGTATCATCATGCGCATCATGATTCCATCAATCATCTGTCTGAGTGTAATGGCTTGTCAGCATACGGTGCAGCAAACCACACCACCTCCCAATAATCTACACAATGTCTGCTATCCTAACGGTTGCCCTAATCCTCCACCTCCTGCTAACTCAGTGAAGATAGAGGGTACTTTTACCGTTGTTCCCGAGCCTACTTATTGCCCTAATGGAATGGTGCATGTGGTGGGCGATTACTGCCCCAAAGTCGAACAGAAGTGTCTCGAATGGATGTCTAAGGAAGAGGCTGATAAGCCTTGGGCTCGATGCAAACGATACCAACAGCCATCTGTATGTCTATCCAAGCAGCGTGTGCATATGGATTACTGCATCGATCGGGAAGAACTGCATGATGAGATGGGGATGCCGTATGATCTAACCTGGGGTGAGGCGCAAAAGATGTGTACGGATCGTGGCGCGAAGTTATGCGACGAGGATCAATGGAATATGGCCTGCGAGGGGGAGGATATGGCACCTTATCCTTACGGCAGCGGTTTTGAGTTTAGCAATACCACCTGTAATACTGAGCGCCAACCGATTATGTGCGGAAACAAGGCATGTGATTACCGCGCCAACATTACGGAGTTTCCTGGATGCACCAGTCTGCAATACCATGTTCATCAGATGGTGGGAGATACTGATGATTGGATTGAAGTTCCGCAGTATGCGCATTCTTCCGTTCCTGGTTTGATGCTTCGCTCAGGATTGAAAGGGGGAACAATGTTTGGTGGCAGACATCGCTGTCGCCCCATCACCAAAAACCATGGGGCTGGGTATCATAACTTCACAGACGGGAGATGTTGCCAGGTGAGTAGCCAATGAAGTGCTTCATCTGCCAAACTGCCGAGGTCAAACTGTCATTCGCAATGCACGCCGATCAAATGGCAGCCTGTCCATCCTGTTCTGCGAAACTCGCGGCAGAGGCCAATTACCCCGTTTCAGCGGGGATCTACCAGCAATCCGGAGGCAATGCCTTTACCATCAGGGTTTGGACAGAGTATATCGAACAACTTGGCATCTCCGTTCCTCAACGATGCCATCAATGCAAACGGTATCATCAATGAAGCGATACAAAGCCTCCTATCACGCAGTTGTCAAACTCACCTACACCTGCAACGCCAAGTCCGAAGAGGGTGCAGTCCGTTCTCTCAACAAACACAAGGAGAAGTTGGAGAAGATGCAGATCAGTCTGGTCGCTCCTCTCGAAGAACTTGGGTGTCAGGTCAAAGAGATCAAGCCTCGTAAGAAGCGCTCTAAATAGCCTCTCCGCATAAGATCGCATCTCTTATGCCTTGAACGACCTCACCATCGAGAAATTGATCTGTGCCGCGATCGACAAACTGCTCGTCGTAGGACACTCATTAGACTTCTCCTGCGTAGAAGACGGTTGTTTCAGCGCCTTTTGGATTAGTAGGGAGAACGCTTGGCGCTCTTCGCTACAAGCGGATGCTTTATCCTGCGTCTTGGTTGCCAATCAGATCGAACCTGCTGGCAAAGGCTATGACAACATCGCCATCGCCACCATCGCTAAGTACTTCGATCGTCGTCTTATCTGGGTGGACAGTTTTCAGTTTGCCTGGCAAGGCTTCCCCAATCACGGCAACTCAATCAGTGGCTATCTAATGGGTCGTAAGATCCGCTCTCTCTACACTAAGTAGGTGTCGATATGGTAGTGCTTGACTATTACCGAGCCGATGTGCTCGGCCAGGTCGTGGAACTCTTTCGCGACGAAACTGCTTACGGTTTCATGACCATCGCCGTGATGGATGATGTCCATTTCCAGTTAGGCGATAAGCCCGCTACTCTACAAACCGTTCTTGACTTCTGGCAGAAGGAACGTCGTACCATCTCTGCTCAGGAGATGGAATTGATCCTTACAGCCAACAACTTGAAGTCTCTCGCTCAATGAGAGTTGCGACCTTCTTGCAAGAGCATCACCCGCATCTTACCGTGCCCTTCGATCTCTCTCAATCGCTTGGGGGTGGAAGCGATGGGGAAGTCTTCTCTCTTTCAGATACGGCAGCAGTCAAACTGACGGTGCTTTCGGATTGGGCAGACAAGGGGCTCGACCTGCACGAAGAGTATGCCCGGATTTGGTGGGTGTTGCATCAGGTGAGGGATCGACGACCTCCTTACTTGGTGAGGGTGTATGATCTCAATGTACTGACTTATGGCACCCTGATGCCGCAAGATCATCCCTACTTGGTCTATTACTGCCGGATGGAGAAATTACTACCCCTGACAGAGGATGAGCAGAAGGTGTTTCAGACTATACTCTCTCACGAAGACCGACATCTACGACACGACTACAATGAGAAGGAATTGGATGGAGTATTGGAAGGATTAGCGAAGGGACTTGACTTCTCAATAGCGGGGGTTAGATTGCTCTACTGGCAAGTGCGATCGGGTCAATTTCAGCACTTAGACCTACATACTCGGAACGTAATGAAGGACGCCGGTGGCAACTTTCGACTGGTGGACTTGGATAGACTCAAACTTACGATGAGGAACAATGACGAACTCGAATATTGAGATACCCGACTTAGAGGTGCTTAGTGCCCTATTGAGGGAATTGAATGGGGGAACAACTAACCTACGCGGACTCTATGAGGATGACAAGGTAAGCAACACCGAATGCATCGTGGCCGTATCCAAACTGATTGGACTTTGTGCTGGCATTCAGAACGAAGCCCTACTATTGCAGGGAGACTTCTCTCAACTCTCTCGCTTGGCGACTAAACCTAAGGGTGAGGTACCGGGCATCTTTGAGAGCATTTTCGGTGGCAAATCAAGGGAGAAGAACTGATGGAAGCAGTCAAAGTGGAAGAGGTTATCACTCCGGTGATTGAAGAGGTCGTTCTCCTATCCGATGAGGAAGTGGAGAAACTGATCCGAGAGGCCTGCAACAAGTGTGTTGAGAAAGGCATTACCGTTGTTCCCGGCACTTGGGGAGTAGAGTGGAGCAAGAAGGAAAACTGGCACTTCGTCGATAAGAAGGCTAAGACCTGCTGCGCATTGAGTTGCGTCATCTTAGAGAGTCAGGAAGAAGACCCTAAGTACAAGACCGACTTCCGAGCCTGGATATTGGAGGAGAAGTTGCAACGCAGTTTCCAATGGTTGGCTCACTTCTGGCGCGGATTTGATGGAGGGGCCTTGGAAGAGAAAGTACGGCCGAAAGACTTGGAAGCCTATCAGATGGGTGAACGGATACGAACTGATTACACTAAGGAGAAAGACAATGAGTGAGAACAGTTTAGACATAACGGTTGGAGTATCAAGCGCAGATCGAATTGATCTCCGCTTTGAGGGAGAGGTTGATTGGGATGAGGCCGGTTTCGATGACCAGTTTCAATTGGATCTCGATAGGGCGGAGTTCCTCTACAATGAACTTGGAAACGCTATTCAGCGCTTGAAGACGAGACTCTCGCGCAAGCAAGAGAAGGAACTGCAACAGTGATAACAATCGATACACTTGATTATGGATACCCGTTGCCAGAAGATCGTGGCAACGAAGAGATCAGCCTGACCGCTCATAACGAGATCAAAGCCCACTTTTGGGGGACTGCTGGCTCGGATGCTTTCGATGCGAAGTACGCTTATTCGGAGTGGGACGAGACTTTCTACTGGTCGGTTGAAGAAGCCGAAGACTTCCACGCGAAGTTTGGAGAATGCCTCCGACAGTTGAAACTGCGGTTGGAACGTCAGTAAAGAGGAGACTATCAATGCCGTTCTTCGGATGGCGCGAAGTAGATGCCCAGCAAGTCCTTAGGCTGTTGAGAATGACCAGAGAGTTGTTCTTGACACCTAAGACTTGGGTGTATTGGCCGAAGGCGGTCGATACGCTTGGGCAAGAGATCGATCCGACCAACGAGAAGGCCTATCAATGGTCTCTATCAGGTGCCTTCGAGAAGTTTGCTTGGCAGGAGTTATGGGACATTAGCGAGCCCAATTACCTGATCTGCGCGGCTCAGGACTTCCTGAATGACACCTCAGGCGGACAATTGATCCGCGGCAAACTGGACTATGATGACGAGATGATTCTCCTCGATCTGGGAATCGAACACCTTGCTAAGGAGAAGACTGATGAATAGATGGATGATGTTTGGGTTGATGTTCTTGTGCGACTTCATTTTGATTGTGTCGGTCTTTGACTTGGCTTTTGGCTATGCTGGTATGCTAAGTGGCTCTTCGACGGTCGCATTCGTAATCGGTTTGGTAGCAGCGTTCGGCGTCAGTTTCTACCTCCGAGCCCGCAGCAAACTACTGACTAAGACGCAGCGATGAACGCGAACGTCCAAAAGGCCCTCGCCTACCATCAGCGAGTGTTTGAGACCATTGAAGCCATAATGGCCGAATGGATCAATCAGGAGAAGGGCGTGTCCCTTCCTACGATGATGGGGGCCATCGGTGCGAAACTCAAATTGGATCCGTCCTTGGTGCCTGGATTGGAATTGATCATCCGCTCCTATGTCCGCACGCATTCCGATTACTACATCGAGCGAGGAATGAAGGGCGGAGTGCAATGGAAGACAATGCGAGACGCAAGAGAGAAAGTTCAGGCTGAGGAAGCCGAAGTGAAAAGACTACGAAACGAAGAGATCGCAGAAGGACTGCGAGATAAAGGAGAGACGGTATGAAGAAGATGTTGATGACGATGTTGGCGTGTGTGATGATAGGTTGCGGCGGGCCTACGGTGGAAACTGTTCCCGCAACGCCCGACCCGACTGATACTGCCCCAATGCCTGGCCCCTTGGCTGGCAGTCCGGGTGTGTATGCAGGCACCGGATGGAAACTCGATCTGACCAATTGGCCGGAAGCCGATTGGCGTCAGGTGAATATGCACCCGCACCGTCCTGGTATGAGAGCCTTAGTGCTGCGTGCCGAGGCTGCTCAGACTTTGCTGACGGTGGTGCAGTTTGACTCAACGGAAACACTAACCAACTTCGCTTCTGAGAAACGCGCTCAGATGCTGAATGAAGGCTTTACCATTGCTTGGGACAATGCCGTAATTCGTGATGGCGTAGAGAGTTTTGAGTTGGAAACGACGACCGGCCCCGCAACAATGTGGGTCGCTTTCTTCACTACCGGCAAGCACGCGTTCGTTCTGAGTTGTGGCGGAGAAACCGAAGTGAAAAGCAAACACGAACCCATCTGCGACTCTGCAATTAGACGCTTTCAGATCACTGAATAAGGAACACCCAATGAAAAAGACACTGCTTACTCTACTTACCAGCCTACTCCTCGCTTGTGGTGGCGCCACCTCAACGCAGCCTCAGCCAGCCCCTCAGCCTACACTACCGCCAGTAGTGGAAGAAACGCCGATGCCAATTCATATCACGCAGATCGCGCGTAATGGATGCTATCTCAATCTGAATGGAGTATCTTCCTGGCACCTATCAAATACCCCTTCCGATGGGACAGATGAGTTCATTCTCGACAACAATGCAGATGCGGACACGCATATCGTGTTCATGCAATTGACGACCAATCAACCGCTACTTGTGTTGGCACCTCAAATCCACGACAAGATGGCCAGTAAGGAAGTGCAAGTATCTGATCTGATGACCATCGTTGTCAATGGCGTTTCCGCTCAGCAGATGAGCATGGCCATCAAGAACATCACCGTTTGGACGACCATCTTTGCGACCGGCAAGCATGCCGATATCATTGGCTGTGGTGGTCTAACCATCAAGCAAGACCTCAATAAGGCGCTCTGCGATCGAGTGTTGCAGGGCTTCTACATCACGGAGTAATGGATGCGTCTGCTTAGATACATCCCTATCCTTGCTTGTCTCTTCGGTTGTGGTGGAGGTAGTTTTCAATTGCCTCCGTCGATGATCGCGGAACATCAAGCCAAACAAGCGGCAGCATCTGCTGCTACTTATGCGTCCCTTTCTGGCCCAGGATGGAAACTCGATCTCGACAAGCGTTGGCATTCCCTCCCTGACATCATTACCGTCTATGACGGAATGACTCACCTGTTCATCGACCAAACCATCGCTTCTGGTACCCTCTTCGATGAAGGGATCAAGAAGCGCCAGTCTATGCTTAGAGCCGGATGGAAAGCCAGTAAGGATCAGATCATCACTGGCAGTCCGTCCTTATATCGCTTTCAGGCTACCCGTGTTGAATTGACTATGTGGATTACTCTCTTCGTGGCAGATAACCAAATCAATGTGGTGGAATGTGGTGGGCTTACCATCGATTACGACCATAATCACCCCATCTGTGATGAGGTGGTGAGACACTTTCACTTGGAGAAGTAAGAATGGAAACGCAGGAGTTCTGGTTAGAGAAGGAATACCTCACCGATCGTTTGTCGATCCATCGCAATTCCTCCAAGTGCATCAAGATCCGAGTGCCACTGAATTGTCCTGTCTGTGGGAAGAAGATCACCACTATTGGTGGCAGCGATAAGAGTCGCACCATTCTGGATAACTGGTGTAATCACTTTCACTACGGCCCCGGCGACGCTAATAGCACCACCATCATGTTATGGAAGCACTGTGCCCATCTCAATCCATGGCTCAATGTCTGCCCGCAGTGTGGTAAGGAGCATCAGTAATGGAGACGCAAGACTTTCAGGTAGAGAGGATGAGGTTAGTCCGTTCGTTGAACTGGGGCGAGGTAGGGAAAGACCTGATCACCATCAAGATCCCTACCCACTGCCCCGTATGCTCTCGTCGCATCAAACTCGATCATTCTCCTGGCGCGAGGGACTCTTTCGTCAATCACTGTAATCACTTCCACTATGGCGACACCATCGATGGAACTTCTCACCTATGGAAGCATTCCTGGCACCTCAACACTAATCTCCCTATATGCCCGCAGTGCGGGAAGGAGCATCGATGATGGAAACGCAAGACTTTTGGCTTGGCGAGGATGTGATCAGAAGTGCGGGACGAGAGGGCTATTCTCGCGACACCAGGTGCGTTTTGATCAAGGTGCCTGTGCGGTGCTTGATCTGCCATCGTAAGGCGAATATCGCAGACGATGGTGGCGGGAGTCATAATAGCAGCAACTACTTCACCAATGTGTGCGAGCACTACGGACGCTGGGAGAGCATATGGGAGCAGGCTAAAACCGTCAATCCCGATTTCTGCCTCCAATGCCTATCCACGCATTGATAGGTGGATCGCATACTTATCCTCGATACTTACAACCTCTTATGGCGCGCGCAGGTCGCTTTCAAGTCTAAACCTGACGAATTGAATCCGATCGATACTCGCTATGTGGCAGTGTTCAATTTCTTCCGTAGTCTTCGACTTCTCATTGAGCAGTTTCAACCCCATAAATGCTTCCTTGTTCTCGAAGGAGATCCTCAGTTTCGTAGAGACGCTTACCCCGGCTACAAAGCCAATCGCTTAGTCAAGATCGCTTCCAAGACGCAAAAGGAAGTAGATCGTTTCCGCTTGTCCAAGAACGAAGCACTCAATTCCGTCCAGCACCTTCCGATTACTCGCGTCCGTCATGACGCTTCGGAAGCGGATGATGTAGTGCTCACACTGGTGGAAAACCTCCAAGGGGAAGATCTAACCGTCGTTAGCAACGATAGTGATCTGCTCCAAGTCCCCCAATTGGGACATCAGGTCAAAATCTACAACCCCATCAAAAAGGTCTTCGTCAAACCCCCGTCTCATCCGGTGGTGGCGGGGAAATCCCTTTATGGCGATACGGCTGATAACATACCTTCCTTAGTAGGCAAAAAGACCGCTCTCAAAATGCTGGCCAATCCTACTCTCTTCGAGCAATGGATGTCAATCGAAGAAAACCGAGCCAACTTCGCCATCAATCGCTACCTAATTGAATTGAGGTCTATCCCTTTGGATGATCTGATTGTGGAAGAGGGACAAACCAATTTCCACCAACTCAGGAAAGAGTTTGAGAGAATGGGTTTCAAGTCGCTCATCACTCCCGATGCTTGGATGAAGTTTGCGACTACTTTCCAATGCTTAGAGTATTAGGGAGCGCTCGGATCGCAGTAATTGAGGTCTGCTGGTTTGCAGCCATACACGCCGCAGAAGTCTTCCGCATCCGCAAGCGTGAGACAATGGCATCCCGCCATCGCGTTCATTACTCCGATGCCTTTCGTGTGTGCCAGCCCCAAACTATGCCCCAACTCGTGTTGAACAACTGATTTCAACATCCGTTCCGACCAGATCCGATCCATTGCGATCGATATCGTTGGCGTCCCGAGCACCCCATCTTTCTCGAATAGCCCAAGTGTGTAAGCATCAGGGTCATCCCTTTTGACTTCCTTATCAGCCTGGCTTATCGCTCTGGATTTGGATGAGGAATAGATCAACAGACGCTCATCTCGAAGAATGGAAGGATCTGAATAGTCCAAGTCGAAGATCAAACTGATCTCTACCTTACCTCGGGCGAATTGCTGCCACTCCTGAGTGGCCTGAAAGATAGCCGCTCGTTCCCTTGTGGAAAACCGTGTGTCGACGTGCCATACGGTGTAGATGGTGTCGTTCTCTGCGTAATTCGACTTATTGAGTTGAAACTGGGGGGCGCACCCTACGCAAAGAGCGATGCCGCAAACAACAGCCGCGAAAAGCCTTTTCAACTGCACTGAACTATACCAGGAAATGCCTGGGTCAAAGAAAGAGAACACCGATGAACAACGACGAAAAATGGATGTTTGGTAGGGCCAAGTTGGTTTTGTTAGCCATGGACTTGGAATCCTTAGCGGAGGAGTTTACTCGGAAAACCCAAGCCTCGCTCCTGGTGCAAGACATGCGCGAACGGGTGGTGGAAATCCTTGTCAGGACTGATGATCCCAAGTTTTGCAACGCCTGCCATAAGATGCTGCACTTTTGCGTCTTGGAAAAGGGCCATAAGGGAAAGCATCAGGAAGGTGATAAGACCTGGAAGAACGGCACTGCCGAAAGTAAGTCCAAGCCTACCAAGAAGATCGGTATTCCCGGAGTTAGGCCCCGTAGCAAAAAGCCCAAGAAGGGCAAGAAGGGGAAGTAGATGACGAACAATTGTGCCATGTGTGCCATTCCAATTTCGACGTGGCCCGGGTATGACTTGGTGTTGTGCATTCCTTGCGCCAATCGTCTCTTCCAAGTTGGAGGATTGAATTGGGATTCGCCTTGGGTGCGCCGGAACGAGGACGAAGGCAAGTTTCCATTCATGATCAAGTCCAAGATGAACGATATCCTAATGGCTCACCCAGAACTAAGAAGTGAGGCGTTCTGTCCTCAGTGCGGAGGGATTCATCGGTGAAACAAGTCAGTAATGTAGAGGTACCCATGAGTAGATGTTCGTTGAATAGATGTTCGTTGTGTGATGTAGTGATGCCTAACATTGATTACCTCACCGGATCGATTGGGAATGTCTGCATTCCTTGTGGCGAGATCGCAATGCGTCATCTGAACCCCAAATGGGAAGTGTCTAATGGTGATAGGAAAAAAGGTAGACTACTCTACTCTCTTACCTCTCAGATGGATAAGGCAGTGATAGAGTTGTTGGAACGAAGACTTGCCGGACACTGCCCTCAGTGTGGGAACAAACATGCATAGTTGCCAGTTATGTTCTGCCTCTATCGCTATCCCTCCCGTGGCACCAAGAACGCATGTCGTTTGCATTCCTTGTACTGAGGAAGTGCTTGTCCGTTTCAAGATACAACATCTGCCAATCGAATCCGTTGACTATCAACGAGGAAGGTTTGATTACCGCTTCACTTATGCCGATCAACGTCCCACCCGGTTTGCAGACATGGTGAACAAAGTGCTCGCCGAAAGAAGGCAAGGTAAATGTCCTCAATGTGGAGGCGTACATGCATAGTTGCGAAGTCTGTGGCATCAACATTCCCATCCCGCCGTGCGATCCCTATACTCACGTCATCTGCATTCCTTGTGCTGAGACGATGGTCTTTCAGTACATGAAGGACTATCGGATACTAACCGAAGATCGGGGTCGTGGCCGAGTGGATTATCGCCCTATCAAGTTAGATGGTACAGGCCCATCTGGGATTGGAGATGCGGTATCGAAACTGAAACAAGGCGTAAGACTGGGGCTCTGCCCCCAATGTGGAAAGGATCATCGATATGAAAGCCAAGTGTAAAACCCATCCGAAATACAGAGCCAAGCGCCTGCCGGTGCCCACGCGTACTTTCGTAGACGGATGCCCTAAGTGTTGGACTCAATATCTGCTCAACAATAGACCGAGCCGAAGGAAGGGCTTCGCCGTTCAATAACTCGGCATCTTGGTATGTTAGAGACCAAGAGACAAAAGTTCACTTTCAAGTGCTCCGAGTGCGGTACCATCTTCGCCGTTGAGTTTGAGGATGAAAACGACATCGAAGACATTAGGAACGACGAATTACAACTCGAATGCCCTTGTGGGCCTGATAGTAGAGCAACAGTATTGAGGAATTGAACGATGGTGAATGCTAAGGTTTGTCTTTTGGATCTCGATGGCTCTCTTGCTGACTATGACTCGGCTCTCACTCCCATCATGCGCTCTCTACAATCTCCTGGCGAGCCCGAATACAAGGGACGCGATCACGATGACTTCGAGGAGCCTCATATTGCTGCTCGACGCAAACTGGTACAGTCCAAGCCAGATTTCTGGCGCAATTTGCCCCGCCATCCTTTGGGCTTTCAATTGTTGGATGAGGTGCGCAAGATAGGGTTTGATCTCCATATTCTCACGAAGGGCCCAAGAACATCGCCCGCGGCCTGGTCAGAGAAGTTAGTGTGGGCGACCGAACACGTCCCCGATGCCAAGATGCATGTGAGTGAAGATAAGTCATTGGTTTATGGTAGGGTATTGATTGACGATTTCATTCCCTACGCCAAACCGTGGCTCGAAAAGAGACCGCGGGGCGTCGTTGTTGCCGTTGCTCAGCCCTGGAACAGAGATTTTAGGCATGACCGTTTCTATCGCTATGATGGCTCAAACTTGCCGCAGATAATAGAGGTCTTGCAGAAAGCGTTTGATCGATGAGTTTCTTACACCTCGGCTGGTTTTCCGGCAGCATTACCCTCACCAAGAACAAGTCCCTCGAATACCAATGGGGTCGAAAGTTAGCCATCGATCCTTTCCAACTCACCTTTCGATGGACTAACAAAGGCGATCACGCAGGTTTCCGTTTTTGGTTCTCCATCTTTCGCCTGTTCTTCTATGAGTTGAGTATAACCGATAACCGCCATTGGAATTACGAGGAAGGACGCTTCTACTACCCCGATGAGGAAGATCGGATGACCAAAGAATGGGCTAAACTCGACGAGGAATTGGGCCCGACCTTGGAGCCCGGGATAGAACGGATGATCAACGCTCGTGGCGATACTAAGATGGGAAGACTAAACTAAGTGAAGCGCAGACCTTGACATCCGTCATACCACGTGTTAGAATGATGGTATGAACATTACTGCACCTGACGGGCCCAATGTAATTTATGGCCTGTTCGATCCTATCAGCAAATGCTTGCACTACATAGGATACACTTCTAACCAAGAAAGAAGATACGAAGCCCATTGTCAAAATAAAGAGGGCACCAAACAGAAATGTATTTGGATCGGCGGGCTCAAAAAACAAAGACTAAAACCTGTAATGGAAGTGATCGAAGAATACGCAACTACTTCCGAACTTCCTGATGCAGAGGAATTTTGGTATGGCTATTTCAAGTTGATTGGCGCCGAACTATACAACGATCCTCATTATATAGGTAAGGGAGGCGGAAAAGGTAGGAAACATACGGAAGAGACAAGACAAAAATTGTCAAAAGCCGCAAAAGGCAGGCCAAAATCAGAAGAGCATAAACGAAAAATTGGTGAAGGCAATAAAGGAAAGTCAGTTTCAGGGGAGACAAGAAAGAAAATAAGCAAAATAAGCAAGATAAGGAAGGGCAAATCGAATGGGCCCCTTTCAGAAGAAACCCGTCAGAAAATCGCAGAGACCAAGAAGGGCAACAGAAATCCCAACTTCGGAAAAACTCCATCGGAAGAAACAAGGCGGAAAATGTCAATCGCCAGTACTGGCCGAAAACATAGTGATGAGACGAAACAGAAAATCGCAATATCCAACGCGAGGCGCCCCGTCTCGCCAGAGACGAGACAAAAACTATCGATAGCCAATACCGGTAAAATTGTCTCGCAAGAAGCGAGACAAAAAATGTCTATAGCCGGGAGAGGCAGGCCCAAATCTGAGGAGCATAAAAAGAAAATTGGCAAAGCCAGAATGAAATTCTCGCCCGAAATCGAGATGGAAATCTATCGAGAATATATGGCTGGCAATATCACTATGAAAGAACTGGCAACTAAATATAGTGCTACCAAGAGCACTATTTTCAGGGCTATAAAGCGCTGCAAAGAGCAATTGTTTCCTCAGGAATAATCAATGGAACAGCCCTTTTTTGTCTATATACTGCGTTGTTCCGATGATACTCTATATACGGGGATCACCAACAATCTCGACCGGCGTCTGCACGAACACAACAACACTTCCCGTGGTGCCCGCTATACTCGCGGCAGACGACCTGTCAGATGCATCAGGTCGTTTATTCGTTCGACCCGAAGCGAGGCGCAGCGTTTGGAAGCACACCTAAAATCACTCTCCGCCAAAGAGAAACTGGCTTACAAGGATGTTCAATGAACACGGACGATTGCATTTGCAAACCCTTTTGGCCAGAGAGAAAACCCAGATATCACCTGCTCAATTGTCCGTTGTCCCCGTGGTCAATCAGACGCAAGATGAAGAAGAGAATAGCCGAAGAGAACAAGACCGTACCAGAGAAGGATGACCAATGACTGACATCAAGCCGTTTAGCGCCGAAGAGATACAAGCACTTCGCGCTCGTTATACCTACAAACGATGCACGAATATTGTACCTCATTCGGTGTGGCATTACGATGGTGGGAAACCCTGCACCAAAATATGGCTGCATAAGGGGAAGTGTCGCCATATTACCGATGATTATCGACCGATGCGCTGGCTGGCCACGCTCGATGCCCTCGTTCCCAAAACCGAGACAATTGAAGTCGAGAAAACGGGCACCCCCGATCCCCGATCTGGGTCTGAGATTGAGGGCGGAGGCTTCCTCAAATTCGGAGAAAACGAAAGCCCCTTGACACCCCAATGAGGGTGGTTTAGATTATACCTCACGCAAGGGTAGATCAACAGAGATCATCCCGCCCCCGCGGTGGGAAGATGCTGGTATCGAATCCAGCCCCTTGCACCACGCCATTGTAGTTCAATAACTCAGAACGCTCGGGCCTTGAAAACCCGTGAATGATCCCTGTGAAAGGCGGGGCGGTGGCACCAATGCTCTTCTGGCCGTAATTACTAACGGCACCGGGCCCTCAAAAGCCCGGAATAATCCAGGTGTGAATCCTGGGGAGAGCACCAATAATTCACTACGCATACCGGAGCATACTATCGAATGACTGAATTGACTGACCCCCAACGGAAAATCCTCTCCTCCCTCATTCAGATTCAGAAGCACAATCGAAACAAGAACAACATCAGAGCCGTTTTGCAGATCAGTAAGCACGCCGCACAGGATTTACAGGCCCTTGAAGCGCAGCGTTTCATCCGTTTTACCCTAATGCGTGAGTATCAGATTACAGCCGAAGGCGAACGAGCCTATGCGGCAACAGTTCAATCCCAAAGTAGTTTAGGAGCAAAATAGCAACATCATCACCGGACGACCCTCTCCTCCTCCTTTTGTGGGCGCCCAACAACATCTGACGCGGCCGAGTAGATGGATGATATTGTAGACGCTTGTATCAAAGCAAGCCTTTGGGGCCAATTTTCACGATAGGAAAACACGCGAATGAAAGACGGAAAAGATATGGGGTCGCGGACTCTTTTGGGTAGCCCGCCAAGCATTACCGATCTCACTCAGATGAAGATCGAGATGCGTGCTCTCCGAATGGCTTGGGACGAATTGCTTCCTGCTGAAAAGAAGGCCTTCCTAAAAGCCGCTCAAAAAGAGGTCAATAAGGAAATGACCGAGTTAGCCATCAAGTGCGTCAAAGAAGCGGATGAAGCGATGTCCGTCCCAGGCTATGTCAGTCGGGCAGACCCCGAAGCATACTCGGATGGACGCAAAAAGCGCAAGTAATACTTCGACATTTCCTCTATGAAGTCCAATCTTTTAGCCCTGGCCCAACGAATGGAAGAGAAACTCCTCCCTCCCCGCACCGACCTCTTTTCCCTGATCAATCGAAACTCCCACCTTTTAGAGAAGATTGGGCGCCGAGCATTGAAACTGCACGAGGCCTTGACCGATTACGAGAGTAATCCCGGCAAATTCTCCAAAGAGAAACTGGTTGAGTTAGAGGGGAAATTGAAGGAAGTATTGGCCTGGTTAGAAGGCCTCTAATTGACGAATTGAAAGTTGAGCAGGTAAGATGGAAGTAGTAGCGCAGATCAAGCATATTGAGAGTCTAACTGAACAATTACTGATCGCCAGTGAGATATACTACGAGAGCGTGATGGTAGCCATCGATTGTGTGGATGATAAGGCTTGTCAGGTTTGCGTCGTTTATGACGCCCAAGATGGCCACCCTTTTTATGTTGATGCCGAGATGGAAGGTTCTATGTGGGACAAGGATAATGGCTGGTTAGTATTGGGGGCGACCGGCAAAACCCTTCCTACCGCTCTTTCCCGTTTGGAACGAAAAGTCAAGCAGGAGTTGAAAGCAGTCCAATGCAACGACTAACAATCGATCGCGGAGATGGTAAAGAATTAGCGGTGGTAGAGCGTAGTAATGATGGCGCCCTGACTCTTGTCCGCGCATCCGTATTGATGCGTCCTGATATGGAGAGAATCATCAAGATTGGGCTGCAAGAACAAATCGAAACTGGTACCAGTGGTCAGCCTGACTACGATATCCGTACGAAGAGAATTAGACCGAACGACCCTCAGTTTTTAGAGGCTCTCGTTAGGTTTGCCCAGAACTATGGATTCAAGGCAGTAATCGAGGAAGTATGAAACCAGTACCCTACCAAATTGAAGTCGCCGTTCCCGGCCCCATTGAAACTCACTACACTGTATATACTGTGGATTGGGACGTTGGTGATCTGCCCTACGATATCGATGAGAATGGTGAGATGATTATTCTCCCCATAGACAAGCCAGATGAGCGCACGCAACGAGAGCACTTCTTCCCTACTGAGGAAGAAGCGGTAGCCTATGCCAATCGCTATATCGAGGAGCGGTCAAAAGACCTGGATGATCTCAAATGGCTGGCGTGTGTAGAAGTGCGCAAGCATACGACGCAAGTGCTTAGGAGAATAGAATAGGCTACTTAGCCTTTTTCTTTGTCCCGTGCATCGAAAAGTAGATTGTCGATATGATCTTGTACGGATTCTTGTACCGTTTCCATACCTTATTGACCTTCTTTTTCGCCCGATCCCAGATTTTGCGGTCTGCCACCCACGACGGATAATGCTTGTCATTCGCCATCGAGAGATCGATCTCGTTCCGATCCTCGGCGCTCAGTCCATCATTCGCATAGTAGTTATGGATGGCCAGTTTGCAGAACCGATTGGCCAACTCCTGAATTGCTTCCAATTGCATACCTCAATGCCATCCTAACACCAACGAAAGAACTTCCCAATGACCAAATGGATTGATCTCAATCTACCGTTCAAGTGCTACAATTATGAACGGCCGGAGTTTCCGCCCGTCCCCGATCTAAGCGTTCGGGCTGAAACCGCCTTAGGCTCTACTATCAAAGAAGAGGAGCAGAAGGCTTTCCCCGGTCTCAAAGAAGACGAATCATATCTCGATCATCCTAATCACGATGAATATTGGTATGCCGGGAGCGAAGCGCTTAGAGATGTTGGGCGTGAGCGCAAGGCAAGAGACACTTATCTCCGAGAACTCAATAAGCCGGTAATCAACAAGGTGTTGGATTACTACGACTTTCTTACGCGCTATAATGCCTGGCTCGATGAGCAGCCAGAGATGATTGAGTGGAATAAGCAGTGCGACGAGATTACTAAGGCGGACGATATGGTACAGAACACCAAATCCTTTTGCGGCCGTGGTCTCAACAAGGCCGGGGTATTGATTGAAATCGAAGACAGAAGCGGCAAGATCACTCAATATCTCATTGGCAACATCAATACCTTGGGTGGCACTTGTGATGACTGCCATATTGATGAGGAAAGTGTTGTGAAACGGTATGCTGTTGTATGGGAAAAGGGACAGTAATGACTAAACTCTATTCAGTCTTCTACAAACGCAACGGCAAGTACATCGGCCCTTGGAACGAATGGATGTACCTCTCAATCGAAGAGGCCGAAACAATGGCCAAGGAATGCCGGAAGGTCAATAAGGCCAAGACGCAGATTCGCGAGGAAGTGTGGAAGGTGGTTAGGTAATGTGTCATCTCTGTTGGACATATCACGATGGCAAGACCAATCGTGTTCGTTCTCTTGAAGAGTATGTCAAGAGGCACGCTGAGGTTCATCATCTACCTAAGGTCGATAGTTTGGAAAAGAGATGTTCTGGATGTGGTAGGATTACTTATGCAGAAGGCGGTGAGTGCGCCGAGTGCGAATACAAGACGCGTCTCGCCCAAAGCGAGCATTCATTGCTGGTCTATCTATGCGATGCGATGAGGGTGTGTAGGCTTGATCAGGTGAAAACCTTGTGCAAGATAGCCGTAGGCGCTGACTATCGATCGGATCATTTCATCAGTTGTCTCAAACGGTTTGAGGGTCTGAAAACTCTCGAAGAAGTTAGAGCGACCGAGAAACAACTGAGGGAAGACCTATTATAGTGGCTCAGTAGCCAACTACTAAACAGTAGGCATAGACGCTATGAACGATATGAATGATCAGTGTCGCGGTAAAACGGTCTATAAAACGGCTACCAAAGCAAAAGAGGAAGCCAAAACCGTTGCAGCCCTCTATAATCGACCGATGAAATCCTATCAATGTGGTCTGTGTGGGTTTTTTCACCTCGCGACCGCAAAGGAGAAGTAGAGTGATAATCAAAGCATCTCAACTTCGTCGATCAAAACCCGAGGATATCCGTCGCCTGGCCCGCTTCCTCGACATTGAGGAAGAAGATAGGCCTCTCGAAGAAGTAATCGAGAAATTGGTGGGTAAGATCAATCCTCCGCTGACACCGTATTGGAAACTACTATGATGGGACGAGACGATAGCAAGGATCGGGTTTGGAATGTCTTAGGCTGGCTATTGTTGGCCATTTTCCTCTTGTTCAACACCTATATGCTTATGCGTCTTCCTGCCAGCGTCAAGGACGAAATCCTGCAAGAGATGAACAATTTGCAGCAATATGACTAAGGTAATCCCATCTCTTTCATCTTTTGCCGAAGCGTAGTTGTTGATGTGTTAGCCATTTTAGCGATCTGAACATAGTTGTGCGTTTTGAGCAAGTCGATAATCTCCTCTTTTGAGAATGGTAGTAATACTCTTTTGGGTGTTTTCCACTTCTTGATTTTGTCTTCCATCCCAAACTTCTTGATTTGCCTTCTAATGGCTTGTGGGCCGATGTTCAATTCCTTGCCGAGATTTTCAACACCACTCTCATTGATCATTGAGACCAAATTTTCTATCGGTGGCCAAAAGAATTTGCTTCCGTCTGACCTGAGGTAGTAAGTTTTTCGCTCTGCCGCTTGCAAAGCGATTTGTTCTTGTCTGGCGATGATTTTCAAGGCAAGAGCGGCTTTTCTTTTGAGCGCCATTTCATGACCAGGGAAATACACCTTTTCAAGTAGTTTTCGGCACCCCTCCCCACTTACCCCTATTGTGTATAATTGGTTTCGCGCTATCACTGGATGTCCATCTATCATACAGTCTCGCATTTTGGGAAGAGTTAGGCCAACATACACTCCATAGGTATTAGAAATCGCCTGCCGCATTGACATTGCGAAATCGATACTCGCAGTCGTTATGGATACATGGCACGAAGCCCTATCACTTCTATTGGGTGGTATGGTTAGTGTTCCATCACCATCAATTACTCCTCTAATGAAGTCTGGTAGATATTGCGACGGGACATTAGGCATCTTTACTGTCATCGACTTGTTAGGCGTGCAGTTATGAGCGATGAACCAATCTCCGATTTCTCGGCTGAATAACCGTATCCTCTTACACCTATTATGTGTCGGATGTAGTTTCAAGTCCGGCCCCAATTTTGATGCCATCAACTCTAACCAATCATAGTCTATTGACTTGATTTCGCATTGCCAACTACATCCATTGTTGGAGATGATATTACCATCGGTGATGAATGCGCCGAGGATGTAGAATGAGTTGGCGTCTTCTCTGGTAAGTGTTCCCAAGTTGTATCGATATTTGCCGCACTGGATTAGATCATTGTCATAATCGCCAGTATTGATAAGCAGGCTTCTACCCTTGATATCTTGATAGGCGCCATCTATCTTCCCTCCGTAATAACGATCTCGTGCTGCACTATAACTGATACCTAAGGTCTTAGCGTATTCATTGAGTTTCATTCATTTGCCTTCTTTATAAGGGCCCATACATAGTGGTATGCCATTATAGTGGCATATGGGTGTGGAAAAGTATAGCGATCTTTCCGAATTTGCGGAACTCTACGAACTTATTGCTACGGCAAAAAAGAAGCCAAAAGTGTTCGGGCCGTATCGCAACAAAGCCGATCGTAGTTTTGTCATCCTTCTCTGGCCTGATGGCACTCGAAAAACAATGTCAGAGGCTCGTTGGCTCTATCAGCAGCATCACGGTGATATTCCTGCCGAGATGACAGTCGATCATATCAATCGTGATAGGAATGATAATCGAATGGAAAACCTCCAATTACTTCCTCGCTCCGAACATTCAGCATCTGATACTCGCAGGGTCAAAATGGTCAAACTCAAATGTCCGATGTGCAAGAAGAAGTTTGAGCGTAGCCCTCGCTTGATTAGAGACAAGTCCAGCAAAGGAAAGGTCTCCGCCTTTTGTGGTAGAGAATGCGCGGGCCGTTATGCTCGCCAAGTCCAATTAGGCCTCCGCGAAAAACTTCCCGTCCCTAAACCCCCAAAATCCAAGTATTACCGTCGCGACAAAGTAGTGGCAATGGCAGATTACCTCCTCACCAAATATGGCGAATTGATCTCCGAAAGCGGCGATATAGACCCAACGAATGACTGATCTCGACCGCCTTGTCAAAGTCCTCTTCGGCCTCGTCAAAAAAGCCGAAACCCTCTCTCCTGAAAGAGATTGGTCGGAAACCAAAGAGGCCACCCAAACCCTATCCAAATTACTGACAATTGCGGCTGATGCCGTGGGCGACCAAAAAGTCGTTGAACTCTATACGGGGATGATTAGAAACCAATTGATGACGACGACCGACCCAGATGAGAAGGCGGGATATTCCGAAGTTTTGGACGCCATCAATCGTGAGTTTAGCGCCACTCTCCTCAATTAGCGCATCTTATCCTACCTGTTTGAGAGTAGGCCATTGACAAGGCTCACCAGGGGCCCTATATTCCTGGTACTTACACGGACGGTCGTGATGACCGCCCAATTATGGAGAATTGACATTATGAAGACACGCAAAACACTAACAGAGCGCGTTGGGAACATCCTCGACGCATTCGAGACAGAGAACGACAGCATGAGCCTCGGAGATCGCATCTCCCTGATGGAGATGTCCATCAATGTAGGTCGCACGGTAGGGGCAGAGCCTAAGTCAGTGCTACCTTTCGTTGATTGGTTTGCTCATAACAACGAGCCCGAGGGTTATGTATCCCGCGGCAAGTTTGGCGGATACATTCGCGGCGAGAAGCCAGTCAAGGGCACCCGCAAGGTAAATTCGACCTCATCTACTGAGACGGATACTTCGGATAGCCAGTAAGCAAAAATGAGGTTGTAAGCCAAGGAGGCCCAGATCGAAAGGTCTGGGCCTTTTGTCTTTGTGTAGGAGATGAATGATGCCTAATCTGGAAAAACGCTGTGATCTTTGTAGTTGCCTAATTGACAAGCATGGTTGGGCTGGTATTGGATACCTATGCGATCCTTGCGCTAAGATGTTAGAGCAAGACTATGGTGCCCAATACACCTGCTCTTGTTCGGGATTTATCTGCTATGGGAAGGAAAAGAAAGATGGTAGGCATCTGGCTACCCAAAAAGCCATTCTCAAAGCCCGAGCGGAATTGTACTGCCCGCAGTGTGGAGAAAAGCATCAATGAGAGTCAAGTGCATTGATGTAAGCGGCGATATCAGTGGATGGCTTGTTTTGGGCCAGGTATATCGAACTCGCTCCAATTATAGCCGATCTGATTGCTATGAGTTAGGAAATCCGCATTGGGTCTTTTTCAAGTGGCGTTTTGTAGAGGTGCCAGAGAATGGTTGTCCCCAATGTGGAGAGCGACATGAATAACTGCGAGATATGCAGAATCGAAGTACATACGGCGCTTAGTGGCTGTTCTAAGTTTCTTTGCATTCCTTGTGCTGAAATTGCCTATCAACATCCTGCTGTTCAAGCAGTAAGTAAATTAGGACTACCGGGAATGTATCGACAATACGGAGCAACTGGCTATAACGGCGACTCGCCTTTGGATAAGGCGGTGTTGGATATTCTGCAAAGCAGAAAGAACGGCAATTGTCCTCAGTGCGGAAAGAAACACCTATGAAGGTAAGATGCATCAATGATCGTGGGTTTGGCCACGGCACTCTCGGTATGACCGTAGTTTATACGGTCGCAGTAGAGCACAAAAACCACTATGAATTGGTCGAGAATAAGCGATTGTGCTGGGCCAAAACTCGCTTTGAGGTAGTGGAAGAGCCTTGCCCTCAATGCGGAGAAGTGCATGTCTAAGTGTTTCTTGTGTCAATGTTCAATACCCAGGGAAATAGGTGCTAATATTGGGATTACATGCCTGTCCTGCGCTGAATTGGTGTATCGGGAAAAGGGAGAGCCGTTCCATGCTGAGTGGTATGCGGGTACGGAAGCAGGATGGACTTTCTGTGTGGATGGGGGAAGCCCAAGTTTCGTTAGTGCCTTATACAAGGCCAGGATCAAACTCGGATATTGTCCTCAGTGCGGAGAACGACATGGACTATAAGTGTCCTCTTTGTCGCAAACTACTGACCGAGGGATGGTCTTACCATTATAGACTTGTCTTCGATCCAAAATCGTTCATTGGCGTGGTATGTGGGCCGTGTGCTTATCGAGTCCGTGAAGTCGTTGGGGGCAGCCTATGGAACGATCTCAAAACGCAGTCTCTCTACTCTTTCGTTCTCGAAGATGGCGATGAGTTCTATGAGGCCCTCAAAAAACTGATAGCCGAAGAAAATTGCCCTCAGTGCGGAGAAAAACACTGATCTTACTTCCGAAATGACTTGCAATCTGCCAATAAATTAGCAGACTTGTATGGTGTATTGCCCAAGAAGTTTAGCCGAAAATCAAACGACCCATTGTTTTATTTATGTGATCCGAAATACGGTCAATGACAAGGTATATGTGGGGCAGACTTGGAAGAATTTACAGTTTCGATTTATGTCTCATTGTCGGATAGGCCCGCATAACCATTGTGTCAAGATAGCCAGAGCCATCGCTAAGTATGGCAAAGACAATTTTTTCATCCATTGTTTGATGATATGCCATACGCAAGAAATAGCCGATTACTGGGAAAACTTCTTCATCAAAAAATTTGACAGCATTGACAACGGCTATAATTTATTAGAGTTTGGTTTTTCGAGAAGGGGCACGAAACATACTAACGAAACGTTGGAAAAAATGTCCATTTCTCAAAGTGGAAGCAAAAACGGCCGCGCCATTCTTACTGATGTTCAAGTAGCAAATATTCGGAAAGAGTATGATGCGTATTGGATGCCAAATCATATCAAGCGGCCAAAATATGGTGCTTGTACCACCTTAGCACGGAAATATGGTGTTTCCGTAAGTTGTATCAAAGACATCATCTATGGCAATAATTGGAAATGACTGACGAATTGGAAATAGAAAGAAGATGGCGCGTCGAGCACCCTCTTTCGATAGAGGCCATCGAGCATATCGTCTCTAATGCCAAAGATATCGAGTACATCTCCCAATCCTATATGAAGTCTTCTACCGACAAGGACACTGAACGAGTACGAGAAGTCAGCCACGATTTCTTCGGTACCAACAAGACCTATTGGCATACTAAGAAGACCCTGATTGAAAACGGTGTCAATCGGGAGGTCGAGAACCAAATCACCAAAGAACAGTACGATAAGTTCTTGGAACGAGCCGATCCTAAGAAAGACCCGATAAGCAAAGTCCGTTATACCTTCGACTACAATGGTCAGGATTTCGAGTTGGATATCTTTCCCAAACGAAAAGGGATGATCATCCTGGAATTGGAATTAGAGAGTAAGCAACAGAAGGTCGAATTACCGCCTTGGTTAGAGATTACCAAAGAGGTCACCGAAGAGAAGCAGTACTCGAATTACCGATTAGCAGATAAGGACTGGGCTGAGATGGGCCCCGTCGTACAAGACTCAAAGTAAGAACAGGTGTACTATGGAAGTGATATGTTGCTGTTGTGAGCAGAAGTTTTCTCCCAACAATCTGACCAGTTATTACTGGGGAGATTTCGCAGAGATTTTCAGCGTTGTGTTGTGTCGCTCTTGCACCGTACGTAATGAGACGTCGCTCGCCGCGCACCGTATTCAGTATGATGCTGCTGATGGGCGTAATTTCAATCACTGGTATCCGAAGCATCCTGACACGTCCCGCATGCGTATGTTGCTGCCGCTCCTCAAATCCTCCTAACCTTCATTCAACGGTACCTCAATGAACAAGCGTTGGCTCTTTGTCCTATTCTCGATCTGCCCTCTCCTTTTCATCGCCTGCATGGGTGACGATACCACCGCATTAGATGGTGGGATGGTTATTGTAGATGCTTCTCACGATACCAGTAGTCCTGATGTAGGGCGTCCCTTTTCCGATGGCTATCCATCTTTCACGGACGGTGATGATAGCGATGCTGGTTTTCAGCCTGACACTTCGGGCTGTGTTTCGGTATCCGTCCCTGACAATGGGCTTCCTTATGGTGGTGGGCCAGTCATCCTCAATACTGTCAATGTCTATCTGATCTGGTACGGAGATTGGTCATACGCGCCCAAAGCACCAGGGTTAGTCAACGATCTGATTGTCGGATTGAATGCCTCACCCATACTTGATATCAACACCGGCTACTATCAGTTAGACGGGATAGGAACCGATGGTGGCCCAGTAGGTTATCAGTTTGATCACTGCGGCACCATTGTCTATGGTGATGCTGGTATTGATGAATCGCCCCCGCCGTTTTGGTATCCCAGTTATGTCAGCGGCAAAGTCCAATTGGTGCAGTCTGTCAATGATCTCTATTCACTTGGCGCCAATTTACAAGGCAACAACATCTGGGACATCGTATCCAGCCACCTTACTGACAAGAGTTTGCCGGTCGATACTAATGGGGTATACTTCGTCCTGACATCTAAGGATGTTGTGGAAGGTAATGAGTGTTCGATATACTGCGGCTACCATAGTTTCTATCCCTTCGGTAATGACACCATCAAGATCGCCTTTGTGGGCGATCCGATCCAATGTCCCGGTCTATGTGATGAGTGGGCCTTGTTGGAAGATGCTGGTGGGTATGATGCCGCATTGCCAACCCCTAACGGAGACTTCTCGTCTGATAGTATGGCGAGCATCATCTTCCACGAATTGAGTGAGGCAACGACCGATCCAACATCGGAGTCTTGGACAGGATTTGAGGAGGAAAGTGATGAATGTAGTTGGATATATGCCACCACTTATTCAAGTGCCAATGGTAGTCCCGCCAATCAACACTTGGATGGATTGGATTGGTTGATTCAAGAACAGTGGGTCAATGCCGATGGTGGCTACTGCGCCCAACACCTATAAGGAACATCTATGGATACTCAGATTACACAACTCAAAGAACAACTCACCAAGTACGATTGGTTTTCGGGACAAGTCATTCAAGATGGCCCCAAAGCACTCATCGTTTATGTTCATCGAATGGACAACGTAGTTTCTGAGATGGTGCCAGATCAGATTGATGGACTGCAAGTGAAAGTCCATTACATTCAGTCTCTTACGGCCAATATGAATCAGTATGTGGGCGCCAAACTCTCCTTGGAGGCTCTGCGCGGCACCATCCGAGGATTGAAGGCGGAGTACGATCTCGACGTCCTATTAGACGTATTGGAAGACATTCACCAGAATACATCCACCACCGCCTCTAAATCCAATCCCGGAGTGAGAGATAAACTCTCGCAACTCTACAAGGATTTCGGTGCGGACTTTTTGTTCGACGAATTGGGATGAATTGGGGCATAATAGCGCATCTTCTCTGAACGGGTAAGTCAGTTCAGAAGGAGAATATCATGTCGCTATTATCATTCGTCGTAGGCTGTGTTGTTGGCGCGTTTGCCATGCATTTGATGGCGGGACTTCCCGTTGTCGAGGCTGCCCTCAACACCGTTATGGTGCCAGTTCAATTTGTTGTCAGTGCTCTCAAAAAGGCATGGACTGCGGTTATGGGCTTGTTTAGCAAGTCCGCCTAATTCACCCGCCACGACAACATCTTACGGCGGGTGCCTGCAAAGGTGCCTGCCGTTTCGATTTAGCACTCCCAATCACTTATTACCACAACGGACATTCGAGTCCGACATCGGAGGTGTATCTACAAACTTCCCCGCAAGACCCATAACTTTCTGCTCTCATAGGAGCCGCTATGCGACCCCCAGTTTCCGACAAATCACTCGCTCTCATCAATGAAACGGTCTCAACCGAAGAAACTCCTTACTTGGATTTACCCTTGGATATCTCTGACATTCTCACCGTCTGCAAAGAATACCATCGCTTAGGATGGAATATGCAGCATCAAATCGAAGCCATCATTGAGTATGGCGTAGAGCAAGCGATAGATGAGCGTATGGTAGATGTCGCGGCGCTCCCCCACATCAAGCACTTCCTAAAAGGGATCGCCAGCAACTTCTACTTTGGCGATGCCCAATTACAAGCCTCCGAAGTGGTCAAATTGATCAAGCACTTTGAGAGGACTCGACCTAATATTCGACCTGGGAATTAGACTATGCTTTTAGCAGTATCGTTATTCATCTTCACTTTTCTACTCACTTGTTTCTTTGGCTACGCTTTCCATCGCTTCCTGCACACCCCTCGTGCAGGACGGTGGTATCGTAATCATCTGGCCCATCACCAAAAACTCTATCCGGCTCACGATTTCACCTCGGACAAGTATCGAGACGCGGGCAAGGACGACTCTACCATCATCTTCGTTATGGGCGGTGCCCCTCTCCTGCTATTGCCTATTGTACTTTGGCTCTGCGGGGTTTTCGGCATCTGGCTGGCACTGGGATTGGTAGTCGAGATACTGCTGATCGGCGGGATCAACGGTTTCTTACACGACAGTTTTCACATCACCAATCATTGGATAGGTAAGATTGGTGGAAAGGGATACAATAAATTAGTAGAATTACATTATTTTCATCACTTGGATATGAGGACAAATTTTTCAATTTTTATGTTCTTGTTTGATAGATTGTTTAGAACATATAAAACAAAATTACTTTCTTCGCCCCGTCAATTTACCTGATAATACTCGTTGTATGGTGGTTCGAGAAATAACAAATTTATTGGCCAATTCGGTTATTGTCATTGTTGGACGCAGTATATTGATCTCGTCAATTTGATTTTGTGTCAATTTATTACTGACATTATTTGTTCTTGTTGATTTGATTTTTGGTGTATCAATATGATTCCAGACCAACCCTCTCAATATATGAGAAACATAACTCTGATCTAAATCATATTTTTGTGCTATTTCAGCAGTTCTATATCCATTATGATACATATCAAAAATATTTCTAATATCATTTTCATTTAGTTTGGCGCTCCAATTATTTTCTCCGCGATTCATTCTTCCTTTTGCTTTTGCATCAGCCATATTCTCTTTCTGAGTTCCTAACCATAAATGTTTTGGATTGATACATTTCCTATTATCGCAAGAATGACAAATAAATAATCCCTTAGTAAGATCGTCTTTCAATAGTTGAAAACTAAGCCTATGAGCAAGTATCTGCGTTTTCCCAATTCGTATGATGCCATAACCAGCATAATTCAATTCTGATTTCCAATTCCAACAGTTATTCGTTTCATCAAAAGATGAGAGAAATCTTTCAATAAAAGTGATCTGATTATATTGGTAAGTGGGTTGGATGAATTTTATATTATTTTGGGAATAATTACAAATTACATTGTTTGATTTCTTTGTTCTTTTGGCTAAAATGCCTTTTGCAGCGGCATCGAGAGCATTATCCTCTTTTGTTCCAAGCCATAAATGTTCTGGATTGACGCAAGCCATAACATCGCAACTATGACATATTTGCAGTCCTGCTGGTATCTGCCCTTTGTATAACTCAAACGCGATACGATGGGCTCCAAACGGAATACCGCCAACTCTAAATATGCCATATTGGTTTCTGGAATCCATTTCATCGGCCCATAACCAACATCCACTATTAGGCTCTGGAACACATAACAACTCAAACTGTTCAAATAGTTTCATATATACATATATATCGGAAGTTATTTGACATTTCAAATAAAATAATAAGAAAGAAGACAAAATGGATACTACTGACAAGAAGATTACTCCCGAACAACTCTCTGAAATTCATACCGAGATACGAGATGTGGAGCCTGATACGGTTTCGGTCAAGGGATTCCAACTCACTTCCATCGTCGGAATGACCAAGGAAGCGGCCATCACCACCTTAGAAACCAACAAACGTGAATGGCGTCTTGCCCAAGAAGATGGGGACACTCGATTACTAACCGATGATATCAAGACGGGGCGGGTCAATCTCTTTATTGAGCGTGGCAAGGTATCTTCCTATCGGTTAGGCTAAATGAAGAGGGCTGAATTAGTAAGGCACTTTTACAGCGATAATCGCATCTACTCAACCTATAAGGATGAAGATGGTAATGCCTATACCGTCCTCTTACCGATATTGGTCGAGGTAGATCGCAACGGAAAAAAGAAGCCTATCGTTTTGGGCAAAGATGGCAAGATCAAGGATTAGAACTCCTTGTAATCCTCATATTCAACGATACTACTCAATAGTCCAAGGAACTGTTCAAGATAGAGATGAAACCGTTCCAACTCTTCCATCTCTAAGGAATACTCTTTGGCCATTAGCGTTTGGGTCAGTTTCCAAAGGCTTTTGGCTTTCGCAGCCAGATCATCAACGGAATGATCGCCTTTCCTTATCGCATTGAGAATATCGGCCACCTCAGTAATGGCTCTAACGACCTCTCTGGCTGCCTCTTTCATCAGTAGGTGGCGTTTAGATGGGGTTTGCCGTTGCGGGCCGTGGTCATCTTCTCCGCCCGCGGCTTCCAAGTAGATCCGAAGGGTATTGCCCTCCGTGTATATCTGGGTAGCCTTCGATTTCAACAGGTCTAAAAGGGATGGCGCGGTAGAAGGCGCGACTGGTAAAAGAGGATCTGAGCCGGTTTCCAACTTCCCCCATTCCTCTCCCTTTGGGACTGGTGAATAGTAGGGGGCGTCGGAGATGTTGAGTTTCATCGCCCATTTTAGGAGCAGTTTCCGGCTTAGTTTGGATAACTTGGCGGACATATCAGGATGCGAAATAACCCATAGGTGTGATTGTAGATGGAAAAGATGGCTAATTGCAAGTGTTGCGGCATATCAATGCCCGGAACCAAAAACTACACCAGTGAAGACTGGTATCTCTGGTGTGCTAAGTGTTTCTCTACCTTAGCACAATGGCATCAGGACTTCGCCACCCGTGCGTGGGGCGCTTTGGATATAGTTAGGGATGATAACCAATTACCTCGTTGGTGGTTCAATAAAGGCATCATTGCCGAATTGGAAGCCTTCGCGAAGAAGTCTCGTTGCCATCAATGTGGAGAGGTACATCAATGAGAGTTAGATGTATAGATGCTGCTCCGGGCGATCTGGATCAGAAAAGCGATCTCGTAATAGACAAAGAGTATGAAGTGCTTAGCGCATACCACTCTTCCACCCTCAATATGACGATGTACCACCTAATAGGTTTGTCTGATTGGTGGCGTAGCAACCGTTTCGTGATAGTCAAAGAGGGCGAGCGTTGTCCTCAATGCGGAGAAACTCACTAATGAAAGTCAAGTGTGTAGAAGGGTGTGATTGTATTCGTATGCCATTATTTGAAGGCAGGGTTTATGAAGTGATTTCTGAATACGGTGATGGTTATCATTTGAAAGGTGCTGGGTGGTGGTTCAAGCACCGCTTCCAAATTGTGCCGAGTAATGCTTGTTCCCAATGTGGAGAGATACATCCATGAAAGTCAAGTGCATTGATGTCTCCAACAGGTTCAATGCCTCGCCGGAATACTTCGATAAGGAGATGCAACTGGTTTTGGGACAGGTGTATGACGCAGAAGTGCACAACCCCGACTACAAGATCAGTGGGCTGCCAGGCAGTTATAGCCAATTACGCTTTGTCGTAGTAGAACGATGTCCTCAATGCGGAGAAACCCATTGAGAGACTTCGATTGGAAATTGATCGAAAAGAGCGAGACCATTTTTCCGCCTGGCGCCTGTTCCAATTGTGGTGGTGAAGGTCAGGAGCAATATCTCGATTACAACGAACCTGAGAATGTCGGAGCCCGAACTTGTCCCGTTTGCAACGGCTCAGGTCTTTCTGGCTGCTGTCAACAATGCGGATTGGATCACCGATGATGGATAAACGATGGGAAGAAGAACTTAGTCATATTACTCAGGATTGGGTGATAGGGGCGGATGATGTCGGTACGGGCGCACTTGCAGGCCCGTGTGTTTGTTGTGCCATTCTTGCCCCTAAATCCTGGACATTAGAGGGTCTCAACGATAGCAAGGCTCTTTCCAAGAAGCGTCGAGAAGAAATGCGAGCAATTATCGGAGCCGCATATGAACGGAGAGAGATAGGCTTTGCCATTGCAGAGCGCTCTAATCTCCATATTGACCATTACGGTATTACTCAATGCCTCTCAGAGGCGTTTAGCGAGGCGATTGGTACGATGGTAGCCAAGGCCCAAACCGACCTCAAAACCTCTTCATATCTCATTATAGACGGAGCACGACCCAAGGGAGAGCCTCCCGCCAATATGACCGATGTCAGATGGTTGCCCAAGGCCGATAACTTCGTTCCCCAGGTGATGGCAGCCTCAATTCTGGCCAAATGCTATCGAGATGGAAGGATGGCAATTTGGGGACAATTACATCCTGAGTATCGATGGGCCGAAAATTCGGGATATGGGACAAAAGACCATAAGGCCGCGTTGAAGAAATATGGAGCAACGCCTTTGCATCGGGTTTCGTACGAGCCAGTAAAGAGTATGGTGAAGTGGTGACCCCTTTCTTCATTCGCATCAATGGTCAAGGTGAAATCGGGGCCATCTACAATGGCTACTATCCTAACCGAGAGAAACAACTCCTATACCCTTCCCCATATACTGGCAAGGAATTGGTGGATGCCCTAATTGCCGCTCGACTAACTGGCAAAGACTATTGCTACATCTTCTATTGGGGTAGTTTTGATGGCAAGAAGTTGGCTATGGCGATTGCTCCTACCAATACCCTCACTATTCATGGCGATGAGTGGGATAGGCTTCCAAATTGGGTGCAACGGGCCTGGGATTACAAGGAAGTCAATGTAGAAGAGGTGCTGGATGAGTGTTGGTGAATATCCCGACATTTCCATATGACCAAGATTGCCTCTCTCGCCGAACGTTTCCAAGCCAAATATGCCCAAATGCCAAGTCAGATTGATACCAGACCTTCCTTCGGCCCTCCCCCGGGACAACAAGCCGAGATCGCCAAGAGCAATGTCATCCAAAATTTGGACAAAGCCATGAGTTCCCTCGATAGTTTGGCCAGCCTATATGCTGATTATGGCGATCAAAAGCCTTTCACCAGTTTCGATACTGTGAGGAAGGAATTGGAACGATTATTGGCTCATCTGAGAACGGTAGAGTTAGAAACGATCTACGAGTAGGTTATTGGGATTTGGGTTTCTTAGAAGACCTGTACCCAAGTCCCTGCAAGCCCACCTGAGAATGTCCAAAAGTCCGGTAGTAATCCATCTTGGTTTGCACCAGAGAAGAGCAACATCTTGTGATGCGTACTATCCCAGCAAGCCGAGGCGCCATATCGAGCACTTGGGGCATTGGTTAGTCCAGCGGACAAGTTAGTCCAGGTCAATGTACCCAGATTGAATACCCAAGTTTCGTTGAGCGGAACGCTATTGCTGATCTGACACCCTCCAAACATAGTGAAAAGGCTGTTGGTACTGTCATAGACGAAGGACGCTCCCCATCTGGCTGAGGGAGTATTGATGGTGTTCAAATCACTCCATAGACCACCTGAAAATTGCCAGGTATCCTGAAAGACCTGATTGCCATTGCCTTGTCCTCCAAATAAGATGGCGTGAGTTGGATCGGCCGCGAAGCAGGCATATTGTCGCCAAGGAGGTTGCGCCGTGCTGGCAAGACCAAGGTTAGTCCAATAGCCGTTAGAAGACGTCCAAGTCCAGGTTTCTTGATTGACGAAAGATTGAGAAGCGCCTCCGAATAAGACGACCGTTGGTGTCCCTGAGAGGTAAGTTGTTTGGCAGTTAGTACGGGGATACGGAGCAGTACCAAACCAAGTTGCAGTGCTTTGGCTCCAAGAAGAGTTGGTTCCTTTCCAAGTGTCTCCGAGATAGGCGATAGTTCCTTCACCTCCGAAGAGAACCAAGTTCGTACCGTCCTGGGACATTGTTTGACCAGTGCGATCGCTCGGGATTGTTCCAGCGGGGCCAGAACCAGCAAACTGTGTCCAGGCTGTTCCGTTATATGACCAGACCGATCCGCTACCACCAAGGAAATTAGTGCGTGGATAATTGCTCGGATTATAGAGCACCTGAACTGATGATGTTGGATAATCCACCAACGAGCCAAAAACGCAAGGATAAGGAGCGAGTGTCGTCATATAAGCCTCTTAGGGTATGCTAATATGCTCAATTAGGCGTAGGCTAAATCCCTTGCACGGGCAGGTAATTATTCCCATCCCAGAGAAAGGTATCCTTATACACCGTTCCTGATCCATCAACCCCGCCCCAAACCACCGTATTCTTCCGTGTGCTATCCCAACACATACTAATGCCTGCCCGAGGAGTAGGAGACAAGTTAGGCTCCAATGGCTTCCAAGTCAAAGTGTGGAAGTCGAAAGTATGGGTATCGTTGAAATATCGTCCGGTGCCATCATAACCCCCAAAGAGAACAAACTGATTTCTTACCGTATCAAACACTAATCCATGACCTGCACGGGGTGGCGGAACATTGATAGTGCTCAATTGAGTCCATATCCCATTCGAGAAGTTCCATACATCTCCCAGTACGGGCAACCCTACACCAGGCAGACCTCCGAACAAGAGCACATTGATACCATCCGAAGCCATTGGGCTTTCCGTCCGCCAAGGGGGCTGAGGCACGTGCACGTGCTTCCATATTTGAGTACCCCGATGGAAGACCCAGGTTTCGTTCAACTGCATATTCTGACTTTCGCCAAAGGCCATTACCACCTCGTCTAAACTGGCTATATAGGTGCCAGTAGCACGAGTGCGTGGGGGAGGAAGAATGGCGGAAGAGACTGACCAGTTATGACCGTCAAAGGTCTCTTGGTCGGTGGTAAAGGAGTAGTTATTCTGACCCCCATAAAGAAGGACATTGATGCCATCATAGGCAAAGAGGGGATCGACACGATCGGCTAAGGTGGGATTGACTATCTCGGCCCAGTTTGAGCCTGACCATACCCAAACAGAAGTGGGCGGAAACTCAACAGGGCCCGGTATCGCTCGATTATAAAGCACCAATTGTTGGGCGGAAGGCTGATCAACCAGGGGGCAATAGGATGCGGCAGGGGGAGAGGTCATACAAGAATGCGGGAAAACCGATATGCGTAATTCGGCATTTGGAAATGAACGCTGAACGACTGATCGCCCTCGCCGCTCTCTTCCATAAACTGGCCTCTTCACTTGTCAAAAACGCTACTGCGGTTTGCAAAGAGTGCGGCTACGACAATCCCTATATGGATCCCGATCCGAACTATGTATGTCGTCAATGTAAGATGCGGGCTCAAATGTGGGGAGGCAAAGAAGAGCCGGAGAAGCCAAAACCCATTACTCGTCAGCCTGCCCATACCTCGGCGCCATATAGCCTGTTCGATAGGTTAACCAGATATTTCAAGAGCATAAACACCATAGGAACAGACCTCCATTTCAAGGACGCTCCTGTTACGGACAATACGTATAAACTGACGATGATAGCGGAGATGACTTTTTTGACGCCTGATCAGCAACTGGATCAGTTCAAGAAGTTCTCCAAAGTGATTACCGAGGCTATTCCGCCCATCACCGTGGCCACACATAGAAAGCACGTTTGGCATTACGGCGATCATATTGACGTTGTTCTTGAACTTCGAGATAGTGGTCGGATGATATTAGGGGTAGTATTCCCGACTGGCAGATACAAAGAGCCCAAGACCGCTTCTCTTGCCGCTCGGTTTGAGAAGTTAGCCACTTCCAAATCCTATCAAGAGGGCTTTCAAGATGGCACCGAGGACATTCACTTGGATCAGTGGGGCAGTCCGCGAGAGGCTTATATCGCCCGCAAACAGCATCACGAGATGTATGTGGGGACACCATTCGACATCGACTATGCAGGATATCGGCAAGGCTATATGGCTGCCGCTTTCACTTCCGAGAAGAAGCACGAGATCAACAAAGGGTTTCAGCACCTACCACCTGGATCAGGCGAAGAACACGCCTGGAAGCACCGGCCCCATAACGAAAAGGGCGAAACCAGTTTTGAGGGTGTATTGGAAGAGCCGAATGTAGTGGCTCCTACTTGGGGCGGGAGAGATTTGACCAGAGCAGAGCAAAACGCTGTGGCGAGAGTGCAACGGGCAGCCAATGTTTCTTTCGAGGAAGCGATCACCTTCGTTATGGGGGTCGGGCCTGATGTGGTATTAGGTTTGCCCTTCGAGGAAATCCGCATAAACTGGGGCAAGTAAAAGCGATGAATAAAGGTGTGAATGGCTGGGAAGTCTATGAGACCATCGCCATCGGCTTGGTCAATGTAGTAGGTTGCGATGCCTGCGGAAAACTGACCAACTACAACGGCCTCACACCTGAGAAGTGTGCCCATTGTGGTGAGATGATAGTCAAATTGTGCCCGCGGTGCAAGACACGATGTGGTAAAGAGGTGTGTGATGAGTAATTATGTGTGTTCCAAGTGTGGTGCAGCGGCCTATTATGACGGTCGTTGCGGAGATGGCCCAGTGTTGATATGCGAATGTCGAAATCGTGGTCGTTGGATCAATGATGGCCGAGGTGGATATCGAGATAATGATGCTCAACCGGTCGAGAGTGATACTCAAAGTTGGGATCGGGACGACGACTGAGATATAGGCGATCTTGGCACAGCGGCGACTGCATCTGCCTTCCAAGCAGACATCACCATCGGTTCGAGTCCGATAGATCGCTCTGAGTAAGAAAGAGAAAGACAATGAAACCATTAGACAGTTTTACCCACGACGAAGCCATCGATAAACTTCTTCGGATCGCCAACACCCTCCGCGCTCGCCAAGAGTATATCATTGGCCATACCGGGCTGACCGATGACTTCCTATATTGGCTATCCAATGAGTTAGGTGTGGTCATCCCTACCTATGACAACGACTTCGATAATCAGTGCGAGATGGATTTGGTTATATCGACGCTGCCAGATTACTACCCCAAACCGACGGTAGAATAGCCGGATATAGGAAGTGCAAGGAGATACGATGAAAACGCTACAAGACCTGACCCGAGAAGAAGCCATTGCTCTTTTGCAGAAGATTATCGATGCCGTGCAAGAGGCTTGCGCAAAACCAGAAGAGCCGGTAGCCAGCATCCAAATCTTCGTTGGCGATCAATTAGTGGGACTGGCTCAGCGTCTCAATTGGTCAAAGCCCGAGTTTCCAACTGATAACGATCCGCCTGAAAATCGGCTTACTGCCCAGTACATTCGTTTCGACAAAGCCAAGATAGCAGAAGTCTTTTCCCGGGGTTTTGTGCATCAGAATGCTCAGAGATTGCCCTTCCAAATTACGGTGAATAACCTTGTCGTGGGGAAAGTGGAAGTCAAAAACGCTTGGATTACAGAGTGCCAGACATCCTATATGGCTCAGGATTGGATACTGGTCGATGAGATGACCTTGGAAGCCGAGGAAGTGATCGCACCCGAATGTCGTGGCTTCGCGATAGCATATAGCGCTCCTAAAAGTCAATGAACCTCAAACGCACCATCCATAACCTGCTCTTCCAATTAGGATTAGCCAAAGCACCACCCAAACCCACCCCCAAAATCCTTGTTTGTGTGGGAGACAATATGGATGTCATCGGTCATTGTTCCTCGATGACCATCTATCCGTTCGAGCTCTACCGAGGGATGGGCAACTCGACCTGCCAGTTAGGGATAGCCCGAATGCACCTGGATCGCCCCAAATTGAGCAGGGCCTTTTCCACTACACTTCCCCTTCCCAACAAAGATGTCGTCAGTCGAGGCAATCAAAACCTACCGTTTCAGTTTCTGCATCTCAATGACGGTGGTATAGGCCCCGTTATTGCTGGCTATAAGGGTACCAGATGGATTGCCGATGCTTGGTTAGAGAAGATTGGCATCATCGATGAAAGCACGGATTGGGTAGAGTTGGCAGATGTAGAGATGATTGCCAGAGAGATGCCGTGGGGATGTTAGTCAGATGAGCCAAGCCATATACGACCATACTACTGGAAAGTGTGTTTCGCTGCGTAATGAGGATTTGCACCTGCCTGGCGGTGGAAGTTTGGATTACAAGCCCACTACCACAATCAAGTTCTCCCCAAGCGATATAGACTCGATGGTTAGATTCTTTATGGAGTTTCCGTTTGGGATGTGCCCGCAGTGTGGAAAGGATTGTGGCAGATGATTACTTGGGATGACCTACAAAAGCGTGGCTGCCCCCGTTGCAAGAAGCCCTTCGGCAAGATTGAGCGCGATCTGCGTTCCGACAACGAAAAAGCCCTTCGAGCCCATTGTAATGATGGCCATTGTTTCGCCGCGATATTCGAGGATACCAAACTCATCGCCCTCGAATGGTATCTTTCGACTGAGAACGCCGTGATCTATCTCACCCGTTCCAAGCGATGGCGAAGCATATCGGATGGTCATCTCGACGGTTTGTTCAAGCCGTTCAAGTCCAAGATGGCATTGGAAGAACTGTATGATGGGGAAGATGACGCGGCCTATACCGATGGCGTTCTTGATAGGATGTTCGCCAAGGAGAAGAAGTTGTGTGGGCAGTGCAGGAAAGAGCACCAATGAAAAAGCGAACCAAGAAGCAAAAGCTCAAACACTATGTGATTGAAGTGATTGTCGAACAACGATTTTCATCTCTCAAAGATATAGAGGCTTCCTCACAAGAAGAAGCCTTCGAGATGGCCAAAAAGATAGCCGCGCAAGACTTCTCCCGAGAATTGGCAACCGAGGATTATTGGACGGAAATCGGCAAACCGTTGGTTATTGGTACTACGGTCGAAGACGAATATCCAGTTGATTGAAAGGATGATCAATGTCCCCAAAGAATGTCGATGTCCCGATGTTTGAGTTGTATGGCCCGCCCTGTGAAAACGAGGAGTGCAAGGGAGTGCTAATCCTGACTATGAATAGGAAAGCCAAGGACGCTTATCATAAGTGCTCAGTGTGCGGAGAGAGGTTTCCGTTGCGAAGGTTAGAAGAGAGCCCGTGAAAGCCTTCCCCAAAAGGACTTTCCAATGCCACTGCGTTTGTAGGCCCGTGAGAACTCAGAACGCTTTTGATCTCGGCGCCATTTGGGCATAGATTTTCCGTAGATCTGTTGCTCGGTTCCGGGCCCACCCGTCCTGACCACCGCATACCCACCCGATGCCAAAGTAAAGGGAGCCGAAACACTCTTCATAAACGAGAACGGCGCGTTAGATGCTGTTGCTTCTTGGTTGAAGAAGTTGGGGAATACGAAGTCGCTCATTGCCACCACCACCCCATTGACACCCACGCCGTATGATACGCTTTCCACCGGGTCGCAAACCTCTACTGCCCAGGAAGTGTTGCCGTTGTCCGCATAGAGATTGACGAAGCGATCTGCTATCGTCTCGCATACCTCGTGCGAAAGTGTCGCTGCTACCGTATAACGTCCAGGATTGGTTGGGTCGAAAATCAGAGGTACCCCGCCGTTAGTCAGTACTGGCTGGGCCATAATGTAGCCATCGATTTTATCGCCATCTTCGGAGTGGTAGCCTAATGCCCCAGGTACGCTGGCATCGTTGTCAATTACGTCCAATACCCAGGCATAGCCAGGGATAGCAGTGCCTTTCGCAAAGAATTGAATGGATACGCTATTCGTTCGCCAAGCGGGTAGAAATTGCAACCTCAATTGCACATCAATTGCGGCCACCATTGTCGCTACATCAGCATCACTTACCATAGTACTCAGATTTTGCACGGCTATCAGCATCTTTATCTCCCTACACTCTATGCCAATTTTTGCCCCCATCGCACTCACCTCATGAATAACAGCACTTTACAAGATGGCCTTTGGAATGAGTTCCGAACTTGGCAAGGTTTCGATTTTTCCAAAGACTGGCTTTCTTCTTCCGAACAAGAACAACAGGCATGGCAAGAACAAGTAGATGCTTGTTTGCAGCCTCTTCATAGAATGTGGTTCAATTTTCAATGCGACACACCGTGGAAACCTTCACGACTGATCAAAACAGCCTGTTGTCCTGCATGTGGCTGGAAGCGCACCATTTTCACCTCACTATTACATCCCAAGAAAGACACCTATCATGACCATCAATAAACTCGAACTCATCAAGCAACTTCGTGAAACTACGCAAGCCCCAATGAATGCGGTCAAACGCGCCTTGGAAGAGACCGATTACCAGATGGAGGCTGCCACCGACCTGATCAAATCCAGAGGTTTGCAGCAGACCAAGAACACCGAGACCAGAGTCGCTACCGAGGGTGTTGTCAGGGCTCGTATTCATCATGCCAATGGCAACACCCCAATGGGCGTTATGTTCGAACTAACCTCGAATACGGACTTTCAAGCCCGTACTCCCGAGTTTCTCTCCTTCGCCGATGCCATAGAGCAGCAACTACTTTCCTCGGCAGTTAGAGACTTCGCCACCGCTCAGCCAATAAACGAGCAGTTGGAAGTCCAACGCCAAGAGTTGGTGGCTAAGACTAAGGAGAACATCCAAGTCCGCCGCTTCTTCGTTGAGGAGGTTTCGGGCGATAATCGGATGATTTGGCGCTATGTTCATAACAACGACAAGATCGGCGTTTTGGCTTCCTTCGAGGCACCTACTGCCGATACCCTGCACTCCGAGTCCTTTTTGGAGTTTGCAGACAATGTGTGCATGCAGATCGCTGCCATGGCGCCGATCGCGGTTAGTCGAGACAAACTGGCTCCCGAATTGATTGAGCGCCAGAATGGCATCTTCCAAACCCAGTTGAAGGAGTTAGGCAAGCCGGAAGCCTCTTGGCCCAAGATCACAGAAGGCAAACTCAACAAGTGGTATTCAGAGGCCTGCTTATTGGAACAGGAGAGCGTTATCACTGCCAAGAAGACTATCGCTACCTTAGCCGATGAACTCTCGACTACACTATGCGGAGAGGCGGGACGAGTGCGTGTGTTGTCTTTCGTGAGATGCGTGGTAGGCGAGGGCATTGTGAAAGAGGAAACGGATTTGGCCGTTGAGGTGGCCAAAACTTTGGAAGGAAGCGTCTAATGGAGAAGTGCTATGTGTGCGAGAAGCCGGTCTATAAGTCCAGCAATGGGTTTTACGCAAGCGGCAAGACTTGTTGTCGCGGATGTTCTCAACGTGTATTCGATATCAAGCAAGACTGCCAATCCTATTGGAAAGAATCCGTTTATAGGAGTGTGTATGATAGCGTATCACTTTTAGGCGATTGGCATGGTACTATCGAGAAAGTGAAAGCAATGGGCATTTGTCCTCAGTGTGGTGAAAGCCATAAAGGAGAGCAGCAATGAAGTGCTATTGTTGTGAGAAGCCGCTGTATAGTCTTGTGAATCAAGATGAACATAAGGTAAGCAACCGACCAGAACAGATATGCTGTCGAAGATGTTCGCAACGAGTGTTTGATATACGAGAACAGGCTCAGTGGTATTGGAAAAACGATCGTGATCAATGTGATGGTGTGTTTATGGATGGGTGGCAAGAGACAATCAACAAGGTAAGAACAATGGGAATTTGCCCGCAATGTGGTGAGCCCCATCAAGAGAAAGGTAATGGATGATGGATAAAGAAACGGTAATCGGTATTTTCACGGAGGTTTTTTCGTACATGGACGATCCCGATCAAGCGATGAAACTGACGCTCGACCTGGCGAAGAAGTTTGACCTCGACGGGGGCAAGCCTCAGCCGAAGGTGGTCAAGACAACATCGGAGACGAAAACGGTGAGAGCGGCGACAAAGCCGAACGATGCTCCGCCGGAGCCTCGCATTGGATTGAGAGACATTCTCAAACATAGCAAGTATAACGAACTCTACTTCGCCAAGGAAGGGCATCAAGTGCATTTGGTCAAGAATGCGGATGGAGTGTTTGCTTCTGCCTGCCAACAAAAACTAACTAAGGAGCGGCCCTGCACAGTCGAAGAGTACGAGAAGAAAGGTCGAAAAGTTTGCTCTCCTTGTTTTACTTCGTGCAAGAAGGAATTGCTTGGAATTATCCGTACTGGAATTGGAGATGGCAAAACCAAATCGACGCAACTCACCTTGCCAACAATAGCACCGGTGATTAGATTACCATCTGCTAAGCCCAGCATCACTTCGATTTTGGACAAGGCACCTACAAAGGTGAAGGATATCGCGGAAAAATTGGTCTCGTTGCTCAACACGACTACTCCGATATTGACCACGACAATCAAGCAGAATTTAGACAAGGCGATGAAGTGCAAGATCACTTCCAAGGAGTACGATACGACACTCGATTTCCTCCGCCGCAATCACGTAATCATCAACAACGGGCCAAGCAATCAATTCGCAAGGTATCGCTTGTTATTGAACCGTGATCAAGAAGAACTCAACGCATTATTCCCAGAGGTACAATGAAGAACACGAATACAGAAACGATGATCGAGTTGGTGGCAAAAGCACTAACGTTCAAGTATGACAAGGATAAGACCGCCCCAGGCGTATTAGTCAGTCAATTGAAGAACGGTAAGTGGTATGTCTCCGCAGTCAGACATAAGGACGCCTTCGGCCGCGGCAAAGAAGTGGCTTTCAAGGCATCCGGAGAGACGGTATCGGATGCGCTGATGGATTTGGCCAAACTGATTACCGCTTCGGACAATAAGCCTCTCAACCCAGTAGATGAGTTGAGAAGCCTACTGAGCAACTAAGTGAGCGCCTCCCAACGCCGTAAAGAGAAACGCATTCGCGAAGCAGTGATCAAACGAGACGGGCCGATCTGCTGTTTTTGCGAGTGCTATCTCGATCTCGAAGAGGTGAGTTTAGACCATATCGTGCCTGACTCAAAAGACGGGGCCTTCTGCCCCACCAATCTCACCGTTGCCTGCAAACCCTGCAACCAGCGCCGAGGACATCGAAACTTCTTCGAGTTTGCTGCCGAATTTGATTGGCCCACAATCAAGATCACCAAGTACTTCCACCTCTTCGTTGCCAATTCCAAAATCAAAATCCTGCAAGTGGGCAGAAAAAAGGCTATCCAAACCGACAAGCCTTGGGTGCCTAAGGAATTGATCTCCTGGGCCCATTCCAAACTGAAAGACGATTATTGGCATCATCACCCTACTATCCTGAAAGACTTTCTCTCCGAATTGAAACAGCCTTGCAAGGATATTCAACTCTCACTCTCTAAACCTGCGCAAGTCAAACGGATCAAGCAGGCCTTTTCACAACTCATTACTATCATTGAAACGCCTATACAAGGAGACTAACATTATGCTACAACCTATTCGAGACGGAATTATCTGCGAAGCGCCCGAAAAGAAGGAAGACGAGAAGATTGCCGGAGGCTTGCTCTATAAGCCGGGCAATATCGACTCCGCCGAGATCGAGGCCACCATCGTTGCTATCGGCTCTGGACGTATTACCAACAATGGCATTCTGCCCTTAGAGGTAGCAGTCGGTGATCGGATCCTCTTCCGTCGTCACGCCGCGTCCGAAGTCAAGTTTGACAACAAGAACTACTTGGTTTTGCGCGAAGATCAGGTGATTTGTAAGGTCTAAGCCCGCCACATTACAAACGATTCTCTGATTGTCGGACGACGAGGGCTAATTCTTCACAATTGACTGCATAACCTGTCATAGTTATATGGAGGCAATATGATCAGTGGAGAACTACTTGTAGTTGGAAGTAATTCGGTATCACTTCGTTTGCGACGTGGTAAGCCGGATAGAGTAAGAGTGTATTTCAAGTGTGAACTGGTTGAAATTCCTTGCAGTAATGCAGTGCCAGATGAACTCGATTTCGAGGTAACCCATACTAATGGGCAACACTTCCTCGTGATTGAATGGTCGGTTTCTTCGGCCAGAGAAGTAGTTTGGGAAGCAGACTACTAAAGGTAGCAAGTGCCGAAAGTTTTGGTGTGGGGGTTTTATGGGAAGGGCAACGCGGGAGATGAACTCTTCAAGCAGTCCTTCCAATACCTCTTTCCTGAGATCGACTTCAAGTTTGTCGATCAACTCAATCAAATCGACATAGAAGCCGCAGATGCGGTTTTCTTGGGGGGCGGATCCTTCTTGGACAATCCGCTTCCGACGGATGCTGCTGTCAAGCAAGCATTGCGGGCTAGATCTATCCTCTACATTGGGGTCGGATTGGAAACCAATATCCATCCCGATCATCAAGCCCTATTGGATCGGGCCAAACTGATCGCCACCCGCTCCCCCAATCAGATCTACCCCAACAGTATTTACATTCCTGATTTGGTGTATGCGTTGGATGGCAAGACTCGATCTTGGAATAAGCAACAAGCCATTCTTATTATGTCCAATTGTTTGGTCATTCCAACTTGGAACGATCCTATTTGGAAGCAGACCGCTTGGGAACACTTCAAGTCAGAGTTTGCTCAGGCATTGGAAGCATTGTATCCGGAGTATCGGATTGACTTCTATCCGATGTGTCAAAACGCAACTTTGGATGATCATGCCGCTTCGATGGAGATATTGAGCAAAACTGCGGCTCGAAACTTCGACGGTTTGCTATGCCAAGTACCTCCCACTATCGAAAGGCTTACCTATCTCTTCTCACAGTATCAATTGGTGATCACCCAACGATACCACGGCACTATTCTGGCTGAATTAGCCGGAACACCCTGCGTGTCAATTCACCATCATGACAAGTTGAAATTCACTCATGCCGGAGGAGGGGTTTTACTGCCGTTCTTTGGTTTCTCGAAAGATCGGCTCTTTTCCGCCATAGAACAGGCCAAAAGCAAGAAACTACCTCCGCACCTACCGATAGAAACTCATCTCTTTGAGGAACTGAAATCAAGAGTGAGATCAATTATAGGTGGAGGCTAAAAGATGCGGTACCTTGGAATCAAGCAGAATCGTATCCAGTTAGTTTCTGATCAGCCATTTGATCATCCTGACTTGCGAGTAATTGAGGCTAAGGATTTGGATGGGGTGCCAACTAAGGAACTGCTAACCAACTACAAGATAGTAGATGGACAAATTTGCTGCAAGAGCGAAAAGAAGTGTCCCACCAAACTCAAAGTAGCCTTCACTAATTGGGATATGGAG